>PDWI01000358.1_pt1 | contig 73743 bp, 84 predicted proteins | sample 1430891 | NCBI WGS metagenome assembly PDWI01 (sample SAMN01162508, study PRJNA174530) | Oral metagenome, whole genome shotgun sequencing project. | biome: Marine environment; feature: Marine mammal; material: Swab sample of the gingival sulcus; isolation source: swab sample of gingival sulcus...
TTATTCGTTAAGGATAAATTGTAAAAGGAGAACGAGCCTTATTTGTTAAGGACGGTCGCAGGCACATTTTATATGTGCCTATTTCTTTGAGAGGAATTACAGTAATGGCATATGATGTATTAGGTGTATATATTGTAGATTTTAAAAAGAATATTGGAGGGGAGATGTCTGGTAGGCATCACGCACTTATTTTAAGCCAAAAATCTGGTAAAGATAATACGTTGTTAGTTGCTCCTCTTACAAGTAAGAAATCAGGTAAACGGTATAGAGGTGGTATAACTATTGATTGTACTAAATATCAAGCAAAGCCTAAACATGATAAAGCGTTTATTAAAATAAGAAAAATAAGAGAAATAGATAGACAACGAATATATGGTGAAAAATTATATAGTTTAGATAGTGAAGATACCGAAAAATTAAAAAAATCATTTTATAAAGTTTTTAGATTTTTATAAATGAATGTCCAGAATTAGATTCATTAAAACAATAAAAATTAGAACAATGAGCCTAACGGCTCTTTTTTAGAGGGGTAAGCTATGAATAATTTTAAAATAATATATAAAATACTCAAACATCTTGAAAAATCATTAGAAGTGGAACAAGTTGATATATCAATGTTTAATCATGAGATGTTTAATATTGATAAATCACATTTTGATAATATTCTTATAATGTTATTAGATGCTGAGTATATTAAGGGAGTAACCCCAATTCATTCGATAGGTGGTAGTTCTTATGTTAAAATTGTTAATCCTACTATTACATTAAAAGGACTTGAATATTTAGAAGAAAACTCACTGATGAAAAAAGCTAGCAATATCATAAAAGGAATTGCAGATATAATTTAACCGTTTAGTTAAAAATTAAATACCAAATCAGTAAACAACACTCTTAATTAAGGGTGTTTTTTTATGCTTAAAATTAATTAGAAGAAAGGGTGAGGGTGTAGGAAAAAATTCCGATACCTATTTTATACTTGAAAATGTACAAAACAAACAGTATTACTTAGCACATAAAGCACAAGCAAACCAAATAGTTGCATAGTGCTTTTTTATTAAAAATTTGACCTGTTCGGAAGTCGTAAAAAGACGAATATCAGTTGAAGCTACCAATGTAATCAAAGCGTAGATAATTGTAGAAAGGAAAGGTATAAGGCATGAAACGTAAGTTTTTAGAGGAATTAGGTATTGACAAAGAGTTGATTGATAAGATTATTGATGAGCATGGTAGAGGGGTCAATGTACTTAAATCTCAAGTTGAGACTTTGAAAGAACAAACACAAAAGTATCAAGATGATATTAAAGAACGTGATGGTCAACTTGAAGAACTTAAAAAAGTTAATGTAGATGAACTTCAAGCTACTATTGAGCAACTACAATCAGAAAATCAAGCAAAAGATGAAGCACATCAAAAAGAAATGCATCAAATGAAAGTTGAAACAGCAATCGACAAAGCTATTGCAGACAAAAAAGGTAAAAATAGCACAGCTATTAAAGCCCTTTTAAATTCTGCTAATTTCAATCTTGATGAAGTGGATTTCAACGATGACGGAACTGTTAAGGGGCTGGCTGTTAGACTGGATGAACTTATCAAAACTGATGAGTACCTATTTGATACTAGCAAAAGTCAATTAAACTTTAAGGGTGTAAATCCTGGAGAAAGCGGTAATGAAGTGTTAGATGGTAGTATGGATGATAAAAGCACATGGTCTTATGATGATTTTGTGTTGGCACAGACAAACAATTAAAAGAAAGGTGGATTAATTTATGAAATTTGATAGCAAATCATTTAACCCAGAAGCATGGGGAAAGTATATGGGAGCGGTTCCAAATACTAAATTAAATAGACTTAGAACGTCTAAGGCAATCGCAAGAGATAAAAGACTTAGAGAAACATTTAAGAATAATACACAAACTGGCACAAAGTATGCGGTTATCCCATATTTTGGACTAATAGGTGGCGAGGCATTAAACTATGATGGTGAAACAGACCTTACCGCTGAAAGAACGAAAACCTTTGAACAAGGTGTATTCACCTATGGTCGCATGATGGGGTGGACGGAAGCCGATTTCAGCTATGATATTACTGGTGGTGCTGATTTTGATAAGAATATTAGAAATCAAATCACTCAGTATTGGAATGGTGTAAATCAAGATGTTATCTTATCTATCCTAAAAGGTATTTTTTCTATGTCTACTGGTTTAGGTGGTGCTAATAAACAGTTTGTAGATAAACATACCTATGATATTGGTTCAGTAGATGAAGTAACTACCGATAGTCATATTGTGAATGCGACAACGCTTAATAGTGCTATTCAAAAAGCTTGTGGAGATAATAAGGGTAAGTTTAGCCTAGCTATTATGCATTCAACGGTTGCTACTAATCTTGAAAATCTTAAGCTTTTATCTTATTTAAAATATACAGATAAAGACGGTGTAGAACGAGACCTTGAGATGGGTACTTGGAATGGTCGTCTAGTGATTGTAGATGATGCTATGCCAGTAGAAACTAAAAATCTTGGAGCGACTGCGGGTAATCAGACGTTATATACTACTTATCTGTTAGGTGATGGTGCTATTGGCTTTGAAGATGTGGGCGTAAAAGTTCCCTGGGAAATGTCTCGAGATGCATTTGGTAAAGGTGGAGAAGATACGCTTATTTCAAGAGAAAGGCATGCGGTATCTGTTGCTGGTATTTCCTATACGAAAAAGCAGCAAGCAACCAATTCGCCAACCAATGCAGAGCTTGAAAATAAAGCGAACTGGGAGCTTGTCAATGATGGTACGGATACGATTGATGATAAGGCTATTCCGATTGCAAGAATTATCTCAAGGGGGTAAAAATGTTATCAGAACTTGAAAAAGAGATTTTGAATAACATTAAAAGCCAATTAAGTGATGAAACGCTTGGTATACAAATTATCAAGCGTTTAAAGTCGCTTAGTTATAAACTTAAAAGTGACGATAGTTTTTTCATATTATTTTGCATTCAAAAAGCACAAAATGAGATAAAAAGCTTTTGCAATATAAAAACGATACCTATAGCACTTAGTAATATTTTGGTTGATAAGGTTTGTGGTGAATTTTTACTCAGTAAAAAAAATAGCGGGCAGTTAGATATTGATGACACATTAAAATCACTTAAAGATGGGAACATTACAATCACTTATGATGACAAATCAAGTGATGAAGCAAAGATGAATGCTTTAATAGATTATCTTATCAATGGTGGAAGGGATGAACTGGTATGTTATCGCAAAATCAAGTGGTTTTAGCTAGAAAACAAGTTGAAAAAATGTATATCGGTCGATGTGATGTGATCGCTTATGAAAAAATTAAAAAAACTAATGGGGCTAGCGTAGTGGCTGAGGTGATAAAATATGAAGATATCCCGTGTAGACTTATATTTTTAAATACATCCCCAACAACAGATACTTCAACGGTTGGTGTTGTTAAACAAATTATACAACTACACCTAGCACCAGAGATTGATATTCCAGCGGGTTCTAAAATTGTGGTTACCCAAAATGGTGTTAGGGAAGAATATAAATCTAGTGGTAAACCAGCTACTATGTTAACACATCAAGAAATTAGACTTGACTTATTTAAGGAGTGGGCATAATGGGGGTTATATATGATGATTTAGTACATTTTAGAAATCAACTTGAAGAAGTGAATGCTAAACGGGATGAATTTTTAGAAGCTTGCGTGAAAGAGTTAGCGGCGAGACTACTTAGAAAGGTTATAAGAAGAACACCAGTAAGGGATCCAGAGAATTGTCCAGCTGGTGTTGTAGGTGGAACATTAAGACGTGGTTGGACATCTAAGACGCATGAAGAAGCTGTTAGTCGTAGCGGTCAAGGTGGATTTAATAATGAATTTTTAAATTCGTTACAAATACGACATACGGGTGATAGGGTAACAATAGAAGTCAAAAATCCCGTGGAATATGCTTTTTATGTTGAATATGGACATCGAACAAGGGGCGGTAATGGATGGGTTAGTGGTAAGTATATGCTCACCATGTCAGAGCAAGAACTTAAGCGGTCTAGTAGACAAATTATTGAAAGAAAACTACGCAACTGGTTAGGGGGTGCATTCGGTGGTTAATGCTGTTATTAGCGGAATAATCAAAGCCATTGAAAATGGGGTTGGCGTAGATAAATATGATATTTACACAGATAATGTGAAGCAAGGTCTTTATAAACCTTGTTTTTTTATCGTTAGCCTACAACCAGAGCGTAAAAGAAAATTGAATAATAGATATGAGAACATATTCCCTTTTGTTATTAACTATCTTTCGAAAAATGATGATGAACCCAATGTAGAATGTAATGACATGATACCTATACTTTTTGAAGCGTTGGAATATATTGAGGTGGATGGTGATTTAGTCCAAACATTTGATATTCAATGTGAGATTGTTGATGGTGTTCTTCATACTTTTGTGGAGTATGTGATATGTACACGAAAAGTGATATCAAAAGAGTTGATGTATGAGAAAAATCTGAAGGGGGTAGTAAGTAGTGCCTAAAAAAATAACAAAGGAGCCGTATAAATATTTAAAATCAGAACTTCTAAAAAGCAATCAGTTGATGGAATATGTTGATGTGTTAACGGTTATTTTAGAAGATGATAAATCGTATTCAATCAAAGAAACTAAATCCTTGATTGAAAAGTTTTTGAAAGCAGAGGTGAACTAAATGGCATTAGGTGGCGGAAAATTCTTAACACAAAATAAAATTTTACCTGGTTCTTATATCAATTTTATTTCGGTGGCTAGAGCGAGTGCTAATTTATCCGATAGGGGTACTTGCACCATGGCTTTTACGCTTGACTGGGGTAAAGATGGTGAGATTTTTGAAGTGAGTAATGAAGATTTTATCAAAGATAGTAAAAAAATATTTGGTTATAATTTTACGGATGATAAGCTTGTATATCTTAGAGAAATATTTAAACATGCTAAGAAGGTATATTGTTATCGGTTAAATAGTGGAAATAAGGCAACTTGTGAATATGCTGATGCAAAATATAGCGGTATTAGAGGGAACGACTTAAAAATCATTATCCAAAAAAATGTTGATGATGAAAGTAAATTTAATGTTATCACCCTATTAGATAATAAAGTGGTAGATGAACAAATGGTAGCATCTAAGGAAGAACTTAAAAATAATGATTATGTTAATTTTAAAGATAATATAAACATTAGTAAATTAACTAGTGGTGTTTCACTTACTGGTGGTTCTAACGGCGATGTTACTGCTGGAAATCATCAAGAATATCTTAGCAAGGTCGAAGCTTATCACTTTAATACAATGGGCGTTGTAACGAGTGATACGGCTATTAAACAGTTATATGAAGCGTTTACAAAGCGTATGCGTGATGAAGTAGGGGCGAAGTTTCAAACGGTAATTCACAATCATAAAGCGGATTATGAAGGTATTATCAATGTGAAAAATGTTACCGAAAATGGTGGCGTAGAACTTGTTTACTGGATCGTTGGACTTCAAGCAAGTACAAATATCAATAAATCGTGCTTAAATAAAAGGTATGATGGTGAATTAGATATTGTATGTGATTTTAGCCAATCCGAACTTAAAAAGGCAATTGTAAACGGTGAGTTCACGCTTCATAAAGTTGGCGATGATGTAAGGGTGTTATCTGATATAAACAGTTTAACTACTGTAACAGATGAAAAAGGAGTAGCATTTAAGGAAAATCAAACGATTAGAGTGATTGACCAAATAGCAATGGATATTGCAAATATATTTAATTCTAAATATCTCGGGAATGTTCCAAATGACGAAGCAGGTCGGATTAGTTTATGGTCGGATATTGTAAAGCATCATGAAACATTACAAGAGATGAGGGCAATTGAAAACTTTAAAGATACCGATGTGATCGTGAAACAAGCAGAAAGCAAAAAGGCTGTCCTTATTGGTGATTATGTTACGGTTGTTAATGCCATGGCTAAACTGTACATGATAGTGAAAGTAGCATAAGAAAGGTGGACTTAAGGTGAGCGATAATATTACTATGAAGGCAAAAGATACTGTATCCGCTAAGTTAGCAGAATGTTTTATTACCATTGGTGATAGACGATATAATTTTATGCAAGCAATAAATTTAGAAGCGAAATTCAAAAAGTTAAAAAAGAAAGTACCGATTTTAGGTAAAACTGGTGCTGGTAATAAGTCGACTGGCTGGGAAGGTACGGGAAGTGCTAAATTTCATTATAATACATCGATTATTAGGAAAATGTTAGTGGATTACAAAAATACTGGTGAAGATGTATATTTTGATATACAAATAACAAATAATGACCCCACGGCATCGGTAGGTAGACAAACAGTGATTTTGATTGATTGTAATATCGATGGTGGAGTTTTAGCAAAGTTTGATGCTGATGGTGAAAATTTAGATGAGGAAATGGATTTTACATTTGAAGATTTTAAAATGCCAGAAGAATTTACTATGTTAGCTGGTATGTAGATAGTATGAAGATGGGGGAATGCCCCATCTTTTCATATCGTATAGGGAGTAAATAAAAGGGAGATAAAAAATATGGGTAATTTAAGTTTATTTATGAAAAATAATAAAAAGGTAAGAGAAAATGCGATGTATCCAGCAACGAAGTATTTACTGGATGAAAATGGTGAACCGTTACAATGGGAAATTCAGCCTATTTCAACAAGAAAAAATTCAGAAATTAGAGAAAAATGTACTTTTGAAGTGCCGTCTAAATTAGGGATGGTAAAAACGAAGGTTAATAATACGAAATATATGGCAATGTTGTTAGCTGAAAGTGTTGTGTATCCTGATTTATATAATAAAGAGTTACAAGATTCATATGGTGTGTCTAAACCAGAAGATTTAATCCAAGAGATGATTGACGATGCTGGAGAATATAATAATTTTATTGCTTTTATCAATGAATATAACGACATTACACCTATTTCTGAAAAGATTGAAAAAGCAAAAAACTAATAGAAGCAGATAGTGAAAGCAGTTATGCTTATTACTGTCTGCATGAATTTAAAATGTTGCCTTCCGTTTTTTTACATTTAGATGATGAAGAAAAGGCATTTGTAATTGCAGCGATTGATATTAGAGTGGAAAATCAAAAAGAGCAATTAAATTTACTAAAACAATAAAGGGGTGATTACTAATGTCAGTATTACAAACGCAAATTAATCTAATTGATACGATGTCATCACCACTTATCAATATCACCAATGCGTTAGATAATATGATTGGAACGATGGCAAACGTTGATACTGCGATTGATAATGGCTTTGATAGTAGTTCTATTTATGAAGCTAGACAGTCGTTAGGTCTTGCCAATACACAGATTAATGAAATAGTGGATAGTTTACATGAGGGTACGAATGCACAAAATGCTTTTACAAATAGTGTACAAAATACTCAGCATCAGACTAGTAGATTACTTGGTATGGTAAAAAGTCTTGTTGGTGCTTATGTTGGGATTCAAGGTGTAAAAAGCTTGGTCAATTTATCCGATGAAGTGACACAAACAACAGCAAGACTTAATTTAATGAATAAAGCATTTAATGAAAAAATCGCTCAACGAAATAATCAAGATGTACATGCTAACGTAGTAACTAAGTTTTCAGCTGTTGGTGTGGAAGAATTAGAACAAATGATTTTTACATCTGCACAACGATCAAGGCAAAGTTATATGCAAACGGCGGATATTGTGGCAAAGCTTGGTCAACGGGCGGGTGATGCGTTTAATAATCAACAAGAAGTAATATCGTTTGCTGAGAATTTAAACAAAATGTTTGTGATTGCTGGTGCTAGTCAACAAGAGACGGCTAGTGCTAGTTTACAATTAACCCAAGCACTCGGTAGTGGTGTTCTAAGAGGGGAAGAATTGAATGCTGTATTTGAATCTGCACCTAATATCATAGGTCAAATTGCCGAGTTTTTAGATGTTCCTATAGGTCAGATTAGAAAGATGGCATCAGAAGGAAAGATTACAGCGGATATCGTTAAAAAAGCCTTATTATCGGCAACGAATAAAATCAATGAAGATTTTCAAAATATGCCGATGACATGGGGTCAAGTTTGGACGATGACAGTCAATAACATTGTTTATGCTATGGATCCGTTGTTAGAATCTGTTAATTTTTTAGCACAGCACTGGGAAATGTTAGAACCTATCATTGTAGGTGTAACTTCTGCATTAGGAGGATATGCGATTGGAATGGGGTTAACTGCTACCTATACATGGATAGCCACGGGAGCAGCACAAGCCTTTTTTACCACCCTTATGACTAATCCGCTTACATGGATTGCGGTAATTATTGGTGTTGTTATTAGTGCGATTTATAAGTGGGTTCAATCCGTAGGTGGTGTTGACATCGCTTGGAAGATAGCAGTTAGTCACATTGAACTTGCCTTGAACAGTTTGAAGATTGGATTTTTTACGGGTGTATATTATGTGATGGATTTAATGAACAAATTAGAGTTAGCATGGAAAAGTGCAGGGGTAAATATTGCGAATTTTATGGGCGATATGAAAGTTAGTACGTTAAATATATTACAAAGTATGGTCAATGGTAGTATTGATATTATTAATGATTTTATTAATACGCTTAATAATATACCAGGTGTTTCGATAGAGGCGGTTGAGCATGTTAGTTTTGCCACAAAAGCCGATCTCGAAAACCAAGCATCAAAACAAGCTAGAAATTATGAACTGATGAATGTTCAACATGAAATAAATGGACGAATTACAAATAGAGAGCAAACTCTTAACATGATAAAAGATGATATGTTTGAAAAATTTAGTCATCAACAAATAGAAATTGCTGCAATGCAAGCTGAAAATATACTAAATAATCGTGCTACTGTAGGAAGTAGCAGTCAGATAGAGGATAGCAATATTAGTATGACGGATAATATTAATGATATAGCTGGTCATACTGGAGCGATGAAAGATGCAATTGATGCATCGAATGAACATCTAAAATATGTTAGAGAATTAGCAGAACAAGGTATTATTAATAAGTTTACACTTGCAGATTTAAAGGTGGAGCAGACCAATAATATTAATCCAACAGATGGTGATGAAGAAGGCTATACTGGTATTAGTGATAAACTAGCGGATGAATTACTCGAATTAGTCGAGATTACAGCGAGGGGGGCACAGTAGGTGATGTATGAAGTATATTTTGATAAGTTATTATTTCCTATTGCACCCGCTAAGATTGATATGCGGATAAAAAATCAAAATAATACCATGAAGTTGGTTAGTGGTGAGCAAATCAATATATTAAAAAAGCCAGGACTAACCGAAATAAAATTTAGCGTGTTATTGCCTAATCAGCAGTATCCTTTTGCAAAATATAAAAATAGGTTTACGAAGGCAACATATTATTTAAAAAAGTTAGAACAATTAAAAGTTAGTGGAGAACCGTTTCAATTTATAGTCATTAGAAAATCGGACGCTAATAACAATCTAATGAATACGAATATGAAGGTATCACTGGAAGATTATACGATTAAAGAAGATGCTAAAAACGGGAGTGATATCACGGTTCAAATCAAGTTAAAAAAATATATTAATTTTGGTACGAAAACCATCAATATCAGCAATAAGAATATTGATAGACCTAAAGTGAAGCGTGAAACGAAAAATTCTCCAGAACCTAAAACACAAGCTAGATCACATATTGTAGTGCGAGGGGATTGCTTATGGGCTATTGCTAAAAAATACTATAATGATGGTAGTAAATATCCTGTGATATATCAAGCCAATAAAGCAGTAATTGATGGTAAAAATAGAGGAACTGGAAATTCTAAATATACCATATATCCTAATCAAAAGCTTAGTGTACCAATTTTATAGGTGATAGTATGAATGATATAAAAGTAATGATTGAAAATGGAAATACAATATATATACCTATTACCACCAATGCTATTACTTGGCAGACACAACGAAAAGGTGTTGCTGGAACGTTTAAATTTGATGTAGTTCAAGACGATGTGATAAATTGTCAAGAAGGTAATCCAATTTCTTTTATATTTAATGGACAAAATGTCTTTTTTGGTTTTGTATTTAGTAAAAAAAGCAGTAAAAAGGACATCGTTTCGGTGGTGGCTTATGATCAATTAAGGTATCTAAAAAATAAAGATACCTACGTGTATGAAAATAAAACAGCTAGTGAATTTATTAAAATGATAGCACGTGATTTTAGGCTTCAAATTGGCGATATCGAGGATACTAGTTATAAAATACCATCCCAAGTAGAAGATAATGAAGAACTGTTCCAAATGGTTCAGAATGCATTAGATTTAACGATGGATAATAAAAATGAATTATACATTTTGTATGATGATTTTGGTAAAATCACGTTAAAAAATATATCAAATATGGTTATTCCTATTATGTTAGATGCTCAGACGATAGAAGATTTTACTTATGAATCTAGTATTGATAAGAACACATATAATAAGATTAAGCTGGTATATGATAATGAACAGACGGGAAAGCGAGATATATTTATTGCTCAACATAGTGATAATATTAATAAGTGGGGCGTGCTTCAGCAATATGACACAATAAAAAAACATGAGAACGGGAAAATAAAAGCCGATACATTGCTGTCTATTCATAATAGAAAGACACGTACCTTAAGCATTAAAAACGCCATAGGTGATATTAGAGTTAGAGCGGGTACGCTTATATATATTAATCTCTCACTAGAAGATAGAGAGGTTAATCATTTGATGTTAGTGGAAAAATGTACCCATACATTTAAGGGAAATGAACATTTAATGGATTTAACGATGGTAGGTGGTGGTTTTGTTGGCGGATAAGAATTTGTTAGAGATTATAAAAACTATCGCTGTGGATAGTATTGAAGCGACAAAGCCAATGAGTGTTGTATTTGGTACGGTGGTGAAGCGCAAACCGCTAGAAATAAAAATCAATCAGAAATTAATCTTAACTAAAAATCAATTAGCCTTAACCAGAAATGTAACCGATTATACGCTAAATATGAGTGTTAATCATATGACAGAGAATCATGAGCATACTCATGTTATTCATGATACTTATACTAGTGGTGGTAGTGCGAGTGTCCAATCACATCATCATGAATATAAGGGTGAAAAAGAGTTTGTTGTTCATAATAGTTTACAGATTGGTGAAACAGTCTTAATGCTTCGTATGCAAGAGGGGCAAAAATATATTGTGATAGATAGGATGGTGAGGATGTGATACCAACTATAAATGCGTTAAATAATTTACAATTGGTAGATAGGGGTAACGATAATTATAAAATGTTAGTTACGGATGAAAAAATCGTTGGTGTTGTAACAGAACTAGATTCGATAAAACAAGCAGTATATAAAATGTTAAATACTCATCGTTATCAGTATGTTATCTATAGCTGGGATTATGGGATTGAAATCGATGATTTATATGGTGAAAGTTTTGAATATTGTAAGGTTGAATTAGAGCGAAGAATTACAGAGGTGCTTATCCCAGATGACCGAATTAAAAGCGTGACAAATTTTGTATTTGAGCGTGGTGATAGTAAAAATGAATTAGTGGCTAAATTCACTGTAAATACCATATTTGGTTCTTTTGATGAAATAAAGGTGGTGAAATACTGATGTTTGATGTAACCTTCGATGAGATACTAAAGCGAATGCTAGATAAAGTGCCTAACTCAATGGATAAACGGGAAGGTTCCATTATTTATGATGCCCTTGCACCTGCAGCAATCGAACTTAATAACATATACATTGCGTTAAATCTTTTTATGGAGGAGACTTTTGGAGATACTGCCAGCCGTGATTTTTTAATTCGGCGTGCAGCAGAAAGAGGTATTACACCGATACCATCAAAACCAGCGATTGTAAAAGGAGAATTTAATATTCCAGTACCACTGGGAGCAAGATTTAATCTAGATGATGTAAATTATACAGTGGTCGAACATATAAGTGATAATAGCTATAAACTGGAGTGTGAAGAATATGGGAGTATTGGTAATGGAAAATTCGGGCAGTTAGTACCGATTGATTATATTAATGGGTTAGAGCATGCAGAGTTAACAGAACTTTTAATTCTAGGAGAAAATGAAGAAGATACGGAGAGTTTAAGAAAACGATATTTCGGGTCTTTTCGCACTCATGCATATGGTGGAAATCGGCATGATTATCTAGAAAAAACAAACAGTATTCAAGGAGTGGGAGCTACTAAGGTGACCCCAGTATGGAATGGCGGGGGTACGGTGAAATTAACGATTGTAGATTCGCAGTTTAATCCAGCTAGTTCATCATTAATTCAAACGGTTCAAGAGATTATTGACCCCACAAAAGATGGTCGGGGTATTGGTATTGCTCCTATTGGTCACATAGTGACGGTGGATACAGCAGAGAGCGTGGACGTTCATATTCAAACTTCTATTACGTTTGATACTGGCTATTCATTTGCTCAGTTAAAAACACAAATCATAGAATCTATTCATGGGTATCTTAATGACTTAAAAACGGATTGGGCAAATAAACCGTATTTAATTATTCGACTATCTCGTATCGAATCAAAATTAATGGGTATTGACGGTATTGTAGACATTAATAATACGATGATTAATGATAATGCCGCTAATTTAGAACTTGACGAGTATCAAATACCTAACTTAGGCGGTGTGACACATGTTGAGTAGATATTTACCCGAATTTGTTAGAGGGTATGAACAAATAAAACAAATATTAAATGTGGAGCAAGATGAAATTGATATCCTTAATGTAGCTGTAAATAGAGTAAAGGATAATCAATTTATTTTATTTTGTGATGAAAATGGGATTGAACGATTTGAGAAAATGCTTGGATTATTTGTTCAAGATACCGATACCTTAGAATCTCGAAGAAGTAGAGTATATATCCATTGGAATAGTACGCTAGATACAATTAATTCACTAAAAAAAATATTAGAAATGCTTTGTGGTGTACGTGGCTATAGCGTTAGGATTAATGAATATAACATAGATATTGATGTCCAGCTGAAATTGTTTGGTGAACTAGAAGAAGTTCAAAAAATGCTTGCTACCATGTTACCGTGTAATTTAGTACTTAGCGTTAAAAATTATATTTTAGAAGAACCCATATCGATAGCGAAACATAAAGGCGTTATCAATAGTTCAAGTAAATACACATTATCTTCCGATTTATTTGCTCGCTATAATATAGTGGTAAATTATATTGTAGCTAGGCATTTAGATATTTGTTATCAGTATGAATTAAGCTAAGAAAGGGGGTGTATATATGGCAAGTTTTAATCCGACGGTTATCACTAAAAAAGGACAATCGTTAATTTCCAAAATTATGACGGGGTCAGCACGAGCACGATTTACAAAAATTAAAACTTCTGATTATGAGTATGATAATAATACTTTGGAAGATGTTACTGTGTTAGATAATCTAAAACAAACATCATCGATATCAGATGTGGTGAAGCTTAATAAGACATCGGTGAAAATCAGTGCGGCGATTAGCAATAAGGACTTATTAGATGGATACTATATTAGAAATATTGGGTTATATGCTCAAGACCCTAATGAGGGTGAAATATTATATTCCATTACAACGGCTAATAATCCAGATTGGATGCCAGCAAATAATGGAACGAGTTCATCGACTATTATGGTAGATTTAATATCGGTGGTAGCTAATTCCGATAATATAACGGTAGAAGTTAACCCGAAATCGCTGGTAACCGTGGAACAGCTAAATGAAGCTTTACAAAATACTAATAACATGATTAACTACAAACTAAAACAATGGTAAAGGAGAAAAAACATGGCAGATAAAACAAATTTATTACCCCTTTTTAATTCGGGAGAGTGGAGAGCATCACATGGTGCGACAATTGATTCAGTAACAGAAGACGAAATACAGATTACATTCCCAGACCCAGCGGGCGGTCATAATCCTTATGTGTATTTTAGAACCGAAGATAAAAGTTTACAAGGTAAATCGTTTAACTTTGGCTATGAAGAATTTACTTCTAGTGATAAAGCTAGGATTAGACTTCGATGTGATGATGACTATCTGGTTATCTCTGAAAACGATAAGGAGACGATTAGCAATTATGAAGAAAGTGGTCAAATACCAAGCTCCATGGATAAATTAACACTATATATTCAACCTAATAATCCAACATATCCACTGACGGTAAGTATTAAGAAATTGTATTTGGATGTTGAAACAAATACATCAGGTAGCGGAAATAGCGGAAATAGCGGAAATAACGGTAATGGTAATAGTAATAGTGGCAATAGCGGTAGTGGCTCGGGTAGTGGTTCTAGTTCTTCTAATGGGGGAACGGATAATCTATTACCTGCTTTTAATTCGGGAGAGTGGGAAGCGGTTCATAATATGGAAATTAAGTCATCGACTGCTGATAGTATTACCATGACGTTTAAAGACCCAGCGGGCGGTTCAAATCCTTATTTGAGATATCAAACTAGTTCTGATAATCTAAAAGGAAAGTGGATTAACTTTGGCTATGAAGAATTTACTTCTAGTGATAAGGCTAGAATTAGACTTCGATGTGATGATGAATATCTGGTTGTTTCTGAAAATGGAGGGGGAACGCTGACTAATTATTCCGAAGGGATAACGATTCCTTCGGATATGAAAGAAGTCAGGATATATGTTCAAACTGATGGTTCAAAAAATTATCCTTTTGATGTGACGATTAAAGGGATGTATTTATGTGATGGTACTGTTGGTGCGATAGAAGGGCTTCAATTTCATAAGGTAAGAGAGAGTTGTGTACCAACTAAAGTAACACCAGGTGAAGACCATGTCTATTTTGCTTTAAATAAGGATAAAAACAACGCAAAGATGTATATTTCAGCGATTGATGGTAATTTAATACCAGTAGCTGGTAGCGGTGGTTCGTTGCAAGTGGAATATAATAATCCATATACACAGGCACATATTAATAGTAGAATAGATGAGATTATTACCCTTCAAAATGAAAGGCATGTATCCTTTTTGCAAATTACCGATATTCACATTCAAGATACAGAAGATACAAGATTTAATCAGCTCTGGGATGCCGTTCAAATATCTAAGCAAATACCGCTTGATTTTATCGCTGTAACGGGTGATTTGATTAGTAATCCAGAGGATGTAGGATATGAATATGATACGACCAGAACAAGGCTTAGAATGATACATGATATACTGTCTAAGGCGAATTGCCCAGTGTATTATACTAGGGGTAATCATGATTATAACTTTAAAGAAGCCCAGTATGATGATTTTACAAAACATCCTGAACATATCATAAATGATGGAACAGATGTAATCACTACGAATCGAGATTGGTATAATTGGATCGGCGAGCGAATGGATGAGAGAGAAAAGCATATAGTAGTAGATGAAAAGCACCCAATGAGTGCTTATTTTTATGTGGATAATCCCGTTTTGAAATACCGATTAATCTTTTTAAATGATTTTGAATATTTCGGGGATGAGAGAGGGCAAGCCTTAACCGATGAAAACGGAGATGCTATGTTTATTTTAAACGGTGCTCGCACAAAACATCAAGTTCAGTGGCTGGTGGATAAGGCTCTGGATATGAGTGGTAAAGAAGATTATAAAGTGTTTTTCTTCTCGCATAGAGTACCATATATAGATGATGATGAGTTTCATGCATATGGACGTGATAATGAGCCACTTAGAAAACTAGTTAAGGCATTTAAGCAAGGTTACCGTTTTATTTCATCAGATGCCTATGGAGACAGTGTAGATGAAAATGATAATACTAAGACCATCGGGTGTAATTATAGGGTTTATGAAGTGCCAACGACTTCTGGGAGTAACTTTACGCATGAAACGCTAAATATTGATAAAAATTTCTCTGAACAAGGTGAAATAGATGTTATCGGTTGGTTTAGTGGACATATTCATGATGATTGTTATAAAAAGGTAGATGATATTAATCTATGTGTTAGTAATTGTAGTTGTGCTTCTAAACGAGATCATTTCCCAGATGACGATAAGACGAATAGACAACCGCCAGAAAGAGATGAAACCGATAAGGCAATGAGCCTTAATCTATTTATTACTGATTATAATTACAAAAAGGAAGATGAAGAAGATGATCAAAATCATAATTTGGTGAAATGGGTGAATAGAATTAAGCTCGGTGTTGGTGAAGATTTAAGATTTTATTATAAAAAGATGGAAGAATAGGCGGGGTTTATCCGTTTATTTTCATTGTTGGCATATAGGGAGCGGAGTATCTGCTCCCTTACTTTTTCAATAAAGCGGGGTGATTAATATTAAAGAATGTATCACAGTGTTTGGTAATATAACGATTGGTAACGCCGTAACGTATTTTATGGCAATTGGTTTTTTATTAACACTACTATATAAGTTAAGTGATATCTTACGTCAAATTTATAAAAAAATAGAAGAACATCAAAATGTTATTGATTTAACCTATCAAAATACGAAGAATATCGAAAAACTTACCAGTGTCATTAGTGAAGAAGGAAAGGTAACAGCTGATTATAGACGGCGTATGATGTCCGATGCACTCTTTAAGTGTTACAATCGTGCAAAAGAGCAAGGCTTTATCACACGTAGACAGCTAGAGAATTTTCAAGCGAATGTTCAGCTTTATAGGCAACTTAAAGGTAATGGTATTGTAGAAAAAAAGTATATTCCTGAGATTTTAAAAATGGAAGTAAGGGAATGATAGGAGGGAATTTTAATGGACATTTTATCGATGTTATTAATATTTTTTATTATTGCAACTGTTATTAAAATAGCTACGGATAATGTAAATAGCGTGTTTAAGCCAATATATGACCTTAGTCGGTATAAACTAATTATTGCTTTTATATTAACCTTAGCGGGGGTGTTTGGCTTAAATATGGGGGTTATGGAAGCTTTAAAAATAGTACCTAAGAGTGCGTTATTTTGGTTTAAATATTTTGATTTAGTATTAACGGCTCTTTTTCTAACTGGCGGAGCTCAAAGTATTCATAAGCTCAATGAAGCGTGGAAAGAGTATCATAAAATAGAAGTGGGCGATACAGATGGCTGGCAAAAATAATATCCTATATACTGTAGTGAATGTAGATACAGGACGAGTTAGACAGCTAAGTGGTTCATATCATCTAAGAAAAAATTTTACCGTGGCAGAGCTAGCATGCTCTGATGGTACAGATGTTGTATTATATTCTGGTATATCACTAGACTGGGTACAAAGGATACGTGATAGAGTGGGTACAATACACATCACATCGGCTTTTAGAACACAGCGATATAATCATGTATTAACTGGTGCATCAAAGAATTCACAGCATTTATACGGTCGTGCGTTGGATTTAAAGAGACCACGTCATATGTCTCTAGATGCCTTTTATGATGTATGCGAGGAAGAGTGTGGATATCATAGTGGAATCGGTTATTATTCTGCTTCACATGGTGATTTTATCCACATCGATAGTAGGGGTAGACATGCTAGATGGAGAAAGTAAGAGGGGCGAAATGCCCCTTTATTTTTTATGGGAAAAATTTTTTAAAAAATTTATAAAAAAGCATTGACATTTGCAAGACATAAGTATATAATATAATTACAGTGAGGGACAACCTTATGAGTAGCAGGCAAGTGCAGAAAGGAGAAAATATGGACGAAGATATGAATGTTAGCGAATTATTAAAAGAGGTTGTTGAAGAAAATCAAACAAGAAAAATTTTAGAGATTTTAAACGATAGTAAAGACTTAGAAGAAGCTAAGGAAAAAGTAAAAACCTTACTAAATAAATAGTAAGGTTAAATCAAACAAGTAAGCTAGGGGGCTTGCTCCTCCTACTTACTTATAGTATAGACTAAGAGCAAGAGAAAGGCAAGAGGTGATGGCAAAAGAAAAAAAGAAGATGGGTAGACCTACTGATAATCCAAGACCACACAGATTAAGTATAAGACTTAATGATAATGATAAAAATATACTTGATAAATATTGTGAAAAAGAAGGGATAAACAAAACAGAAGCAATAAGTAGAGGTATAAAAAAATTAAAAAATTAAAAAATAATCCAAAAAAGACTTGACACTGTCAAAATTTTTGACGAAATATAAAATGTGTTATAATAGTAATTATAAGATCTATGCTTTTAAAGAAGTTGTAGTTATCTTATAGTCACAAAAATTGCCACAATGAAATTACTATCGGTTTAAGATTTAGTTTTATCAATGGGTATAACATAAACAATTCAATTCCCACCACCTCCACCATTACTACCCTTAAACCATTGAAAATACTATGTTTAGGGGCTTTTATTTTGAGCGTTTATTTGTATGGATATGTATTTGATTTTTTGGAGAAGTATATGAGTATAGAAAATAATAAAATTGCGATACAAGATACGTATGGTGATAGATTTCAACATTGCTGGGGATGTGGACCGAAAAATAAACAGGGTTTGTCGATTAAAACATTTCCAAGTAATGATGGTGAAGAATGTATTTGTGAATTTAGACCAGATGATAAGTATACTGGTGGCGTACCAAGTAATTTATTTGGTGGGATGATTGGTGTGATTTTTGACTGTCATGGCACGGCATCGGCAGCGTGGTTTAATCATAGAAATAAGGGGCGTATCTTGACAAAAGATACCGTTATAGTTCGTTATATCACCGCTAGGCTGGAAATTGATTTTAAAAAACCCATTCCTATGGGTAAAATGATTACCGTGATATCGACACTAGAACAAATTGATGAGAGAAAAATAATTGTCATTATGACAATGGAAGTGGATGGTGTCGTTTGTGCTAAGGCAAAGATGATTGCTGTTGCTGTTAAAAATGATATGTAGATGTATTTTAAATAAAAATCAGGCTATGGGTAGTAGGGTTACATTTTACTTATAGCCTGATTTTGTATTAATTTTATAGTGTAATAGGTTGAGTGAGCAAATTTTGTTTATATTCTTGATATTCCGTCATCAGAATATCCATTTTATCAATCATTTGCAACTGTAGTGATGATACTTTTTCGTAATTTTCTTTATCGATATATTCTCTAATTTTTGTAAAAAGACTTTTTTGTGAGACGCTGTCTTTTAATAATTCAAATCGTAATGCATTTATTTTTTCCCATCGGATAACATCTAAATCAGTGATATAATCATGGTCGTGTTCTTTTAATACACGGCGTATTGCTGAAGCGTTATTTTTTATAATCCTATTTTTAAGTTCCATGAGCCATTGGCTGATAAGAATGGCTTCAAATGAGTCGAGTATGGCATCGGTAAATACACCTTCTTGCAATAAAATCGCTCTTTTTTCTGGATTGTTTTTTAGATTAATTACATTTTCCCATACGGTTCGAGGTGACTTTCCAAATAATTTATCACGTTGTTTTTGGTTATAATCAGAGAATACATTTTTTTCACTTCTATATTCTCGATTTTTTTCTAAATAAAATTTATCTTCACCATATGGTTTTAAAAATTCTTTTTCTAAATCGCTAGAATTTAATGTTGATTCCATACAGTGCATTATGCCATCATACATTGCCATATATGCTGAGGCAATACATAGATAGGAATTAGTATGTGGATTTGGAGAACGAATTTCAAATCGTGTTGAAAATGGATTATCCAAATCTTTTACTAGGCATATTAAAACGGTTCTATTTCTAGATGGTATATTGGGTTGGTGTCCAATGGATGCAACAGTACAAACGGGTGCTTCATAGCCCACTTTTAATCTCTTAAAAGCATCATTGGTCGATGTTATAAATGGATTTAGTATTTCGTAATTGTTCATAATGCCCATTAATGCACCCCAACCAGTAACATTTAAAAAGTCTTTTTTCATATTGTTAGGAGAGAATAAGTTAATTTTCTTTCCGTTATTAAGTTTTAGGATGGCACCAATATGATGATGTTCACCGCTACCTGCTACTCCTTCAATAGGCTTGGCGTCAAAATTAACAATAAGACCATTATGCTCAAAGGTATCTTTAATAATATTTTTAGCCAGCCATTCATTATCGGCGGTTTGCATAGCGTTATCGTATTTCCAGTCAATTTCAATCTGTTCCATAACGCTGCTCCATTTATTTGTTCCTTTTAATTTAGCAGAGACGCCACCAACCTCTTTATGTCCCATTTCAGGAGAAAGACCATATTTATCCAATAACTCTAAAGACTGCTCCAGAGCTGTTCTAACTGGACCTACAGTTCTTTTCCAATATTGTTCTTTTAGATTTTCTGATGTGGATAGTTTTTCAATATCTGATCGATGATCAGGGGTTTTTACCCAAAATTCTAATTCAGTAGCCACGGTAAGATGAATGGATTGTATTTCATCTGGAGATGAAATATTAAATTCAGAACATCTTGTTGGATTTTCGTGAAAAAGTTGTAAAATTTTTCTTTCAAAAAAGTCTACCGCACGTTTTAAAGTGGAACGTGAGCCAACCTTTTTTCCATCGTGGCGTAAAAATGATGGGATAAGTAATGTTCCTATGGGTAGTCCTGTTACTTTGTCTATATTATTGTCATTATAATCGATAAACCAATTTACGTTTAAGTCTGGTATGATATCCACTTTTGCATTATTTATATCCGCAATTTTTGGTAAATTTACAGAAGAACCATCAGTTTGAACGCCATTTTTGAAAAAATCGTCGATATTGGATAACATATTATCAATTGGTATGCGTTCATCAGTATGATTATTGCCCAAATCAATGGCGATGAGTGATACAAATTTAATTTGTGGATGTTCGTGCATGACATCTTTTAGTGTAGAAATTCTATTTTTACTTGGTGGTAAAGAATAAATCATATGTTCCCCCGTTCATCATTGTTTAAACTACATAGACATAGTATACATGAATATACATGAAAATAAAATCTTAAAATGAAAAATTATTATTTTTCTAATAATCTCTATAAAAAATATTTGAAAAAATGAAAAAAATCATTCTAAGTTTGGGAAAATTTTGATATACTGTAGTTGGTGAGGAGGGAGATTATGCAGGAAACGATACAACGAAAAGCGGATGAATTACGATATTCGGTGGCTGAATTAATCACGATTATAGAGTCGGATGACAAGGAAAAGTTTGACAAGAAATTACGTGCCTTAAAATATCTGCTCGATGAGTTAGATTATGCAGTGAAGTCATCACATGCACGTAAGGTTGTCAGTTCTGCGGATCTCGGACATACTATACGTTTTGAAAAAAATGCACATTGGGATGAAATGGTTCACTATAAAGAAAAAAGGCATATGGATCGTTCTAATCATAGTAATATCAGTCATATAAATGCAGTTCATAATACTGGTAAAATCTCACATGTAAAAAATTCTACTAAAGATGATAACTCTCAGCATACCGGCAGATTTATAAATATTGCGGATGCAACGAGTAGAGATAATGATGTGAAAAAGCTAGAAAGTAAGATAGGTTTTCCATATGTGGAGGATGATAAATGGAGTTCAGATGCTAAAGTATCACCTCATTATTCATCGAATAATAAAGTGCTAGATTACTCTAATAAGAATGCTGATAATATATCTACTGAAAGAGTTGTTAGGGTCACTTATGATGCTGATGTAGATACTCGTAGAACTAATATTAGCATGGATAAGGGTAGTTATACATCATCTAATCCAGTGAATATTCAGATTGATGTAGCCATGAGCCAGTCGGATTTAGAATTATATAAATGCCGTAAAATCAATAAAATTCCATTTTTAATTAAGCCAATTCAAAACAAGGGCGTTAATGATATTTTTGAAGGTAGTTATTTAGAAAGATTTTGTGATAGGCGAACAGAGGATTTAATGAGTGCTGCTTGTATTAATCAGCACAATGCTTTTTGGAATCAGCATACAACGATTAATGGCAATGTATATGCTTCTGTTCCGTTAGAATTATTGACATCGAGATCAGTTGAAATATTGAAAAAATTGCAATGGAATGCTGTAGATGTCGATATTTATGATTTTCCTAAAAATGCTCGTGATGCCATGAAGATGACTCAAGTTTGTAAAAATGAGTTTGAAAATTTTATATTAGTTTTAGAACATAGTACGAATGATTACTTGGTATTAGTATTTCCTTAATAGTTTGTGGAGGTTTTGTGCGTAGAAATTCTATCGATTACATAGTACAAAATACAGATAAAGACAGTATGCTAAAAGATGTTTTGCAAATAAAAATGCATTTATCTAGTCGTTTAATTAGAACTTGTAAAAGACAAAAACTTATATATTGTAATAAAGAAACTCCCTTTATGGATTATAGGGTGAAGGCGGGTGATGTTATTTCCGTTGTATTGCCAATTGAACATAATCAATTTACCGCTGAAGATATACCCTTAAGTATTCTTTATGAAGATGAAGATATTATGGCAGTTGATAAACCGCCATATATGGTTGTTCATCCAACAAAGGGCTGTACGAATGGAACTCTTGCTAATGCCATATCCTATTATTTTAATAGATCTAACTATAATATGAAAATTAGATTTATCAATAGAATAGATCGTGACACATCAGGCATTGTGTTAATTGCAAAAAATTCCTATGCTCAAAATCATTTGCTAGAACAAATGAAAGCAAAGCTAGTTAAAAAGCTATATTATGCTCTAGTCAGTGGTGAAGTGCAGGATAATCAAGGGACTATAGATATGCCGATTGGTAAGAAAAATGAAGGTGATATTTATCGTGAGGTCTTTATAGGGGCAAAACCATCTATTACTCATTATAAAGTGATTGAACGATATGCAAATGCCACATTGCTGGAATTAAGACTTGAAACGGGTAGAACTCATCAGATTAGGGTGCATCTAAAGACCATTGGTCATCCTATTGTTGGTGATGGTTTATATGGTGGGGATATGAAATATGCCGATCGACAAATGCTACACTGTGTTAATATGAGTTTTGTATTACCAAAGAATGAACAAAAAATTGATATTCAATCTAAATTACCAAAAGATATAAAAAATGTTATTGAGATTTTAAAAAGTTAAAGTTTTATGGTATAATGTATACAACCTGGAACGTTTGTTGCTTTGTGAAATTCAACCACTGGTTTAGACAAGGAAGTGCATATTCCATTTCCTAAGTCCAGCCTTGAAAGTAAAGGACTGCTTATGTTGTGGAGAGCGCATCCACTTGAAGTGGGTGTGGTGCTGAATTTTGCGGTGACGGCTTTCTGGGTCTTTTATTCCCACTTCTTTTGAAGCGGGATTTAATTTTAGTATAAAATGAGGAGGTGACCATGCATATAAATTGGTATCCCGGTCATATGAAAAAAACCAAACATTTGATTGAGGAACATTTAAAACTTGTTGATGTTGTAGTAGAACTCTTAGATGCTAGAATTCCATATAGTAGCAAAAATCCACAAATTGATGATTTATTAAACGATAAACCTCGTGTCGTAGCTTTAAATAAATCAGACTTAGCAAATTCTTTGATTACTAAAGAGTGGCAATCATGGTATGAAACTAAAGGCATCAAGGCTATTCCTATTAACTGTATAAAAGGTGATGGTATTTCTGATGTTATAGAGGTGATTAAAGAAGTTGGCAGTGATAGAATTAATAGACGAGCGGCAAAGGGGGCAATAAATACTAATATACGAGTGATGATTGTTGGTATTCCGAATGTAGGCAAATCTACATTTATCAATGCTTTAGTGGGTAAAAAAAAGGCTAAGACGGGAAATAAACCTGGGGTTACCAGAGGAAAACAATGGATACGTATTAGAAATGATATTGATTTATTTGATACTCCAGGTATATTATGGCCTAAAATAGAAGATCAAAAGGTGGGCAAAAGACTGGCCTTTACTGGTGCGATTAAAGATGAAATACTCAGTATTGATGATTTAGCCTATGAATTTATAAAATGGTCTTTGGAAAAATATCCTCATATACTGGAAAAGCGATATGATGTTAGATTAGAAGAGACGGATTATGATAATGTTGATAATGAATATTATATGATAAACACTAGCGATCCATTAATTATTATGGAACAAATAGCGAAAAGGCGTGGTTGTATAAAAAAAGGTAATAAAATAGATTATGATAAAGTATCTGTTTTGATATTGGACGAATTTAGGAAAGGGCTACTCGGCAGAATCAGCCTTGAAAGTCCTAATGATATGCAAGGAAATGACGAGGGGTAAATGGATATATTAACTAATAATATTGCTTTGATACAAAAGTGGTACAAAGAAGCTACGCTATATGAGAAACAAGATAAGCTATCAATATTGCTAATGGATAAACGTGCTGGCGTTCAACGAATTGCTAAAAAAATACAAAAGGATATGGCAACCGATGAAAAAGAACGAAATAGACTGAGTGTTATGTCTCAATATGAAAATGAGGCATATTCCAATGGTTATAACTATGTTATTGGTGTTGATGAAGCAGGTAGAGGACCGCTGATGGGTCCTGTCGTAGCGGCTGCAGTTATATTGCCTAAAGATTGTATGATAATGGGGCTGGATGATTCAAAAAAAATATCAGAGCATAAACGGAATCTTCTATTTGATGAGATCTATCAGAAAGCGCTTTTTATCGGTGTGGGTATGGTTTCAAATATAGTGATTGATAAAATAAATATTTTAAATGCGACAAAAAAAGCTATGAAAATTGCTATTTATGATGCGATGAGAGACTGTCAAACCGATGATAGGGATAAATTATTATTGATAGATGCTGTTAAGTTAACCGATATAAATATTAGGCAAAAATCTATTATTAAGGGCGATCAAAAAAGTATTAGCATAGCGGCAGCTTCTATCGTTGCTAAAGTGACAAGAGATAGATGGGTTTATAAACAGGTGGAACTTTATCCTAATTATCAATTTGATAAAAATAAGGGATATGGTACGAAGGTGCATATCGAAGCACTTAAAAAATACGGGAAATGTCCTATTCATAGAAAGAGTTTTATTAAAAAGATATAAAATTTTTTCATAGAGTAAGTAGATTGGATTAAACATTTATCTTATAACTAACTTTAATGGGGAGCGGTATGACAATTACTTTGAGGCTAGGTATAAATTATGAAAGTTCAACAGTCGCATAGCCAAATTAAAAAATCTGATGTACGATCGGTTAAATCTTCCAATATATCAAGTGATATTGCCTTTAAAAAAGGGGAGATTTTTACGGCGAAGGTTATTAATTCTTCAGGAAAAATAATAACATTAGAATTGGCAGATGGTAGTAAATTTGTTACCAAGAATTTAAGTGGACGAATTTATAATAATATGCAAAAATACGATTTTGAGGTACTGGAACAATTACCCAGTGTATCCATACGCCTAGTTGAAAATAAAGAACAAGAATTAATGGGAGTATTGTCTAAATTATTTCCAATGCATAATAAAAATATTTCTTCTGAACTAATAACAGCATCTAGAGAATTATCTCATTGGGGACTACCGCTTTCTGTAGATAATATAGAAGCTATGGCAAAAGAGCTAAAATATATAAATATGCTTATCGGTTTGATACAATCAAATAAGATATCTATGGAACAAATACCAGCAGATATGCCACTAAAGGATGTTATTTTCAATTATTTTTCCGAAGAAAATATCAGTGAAAATGTTAATAATCTAAAGCGGTCGATTAATAGGGATATTATAAAGTCGTTAATAATGCCCAAGATAGAAGATATTATTATTTCTGAAACTAATAATGACAATATCAAAGATATTAAAAATAATTCAGATGCATTATTACAAAAGGAATTAGTGGGGGTACTACAGAAAATCAATCCTGAATTATTGGCATTTCATAAAAAAATAGATGTGCAAAATTCTATCCAAAGTACAGCATTATTTGATAATTTATTTGGTAAAAAATTTTCTATTGCGAATCAATTTGAGCAGTTAGGAAAAATTTGGTCCTCTAATATTTCGCAATTTTCCACACAAACTCAACAATTAATAAAACATTTATTATCAAATGGTAAAGATGTGAATGCAAAGAAGGTATTAGAGGATATTATACAGTCGATAAAACAAAGTGATAATTATAGTAATAATACCAAATTACAACAATCGGTACAAGCAGGTGAACAACTAAGTAAATCTATTTCTTATATAAAGCAAGTGCAAGAAAATCTAGCGTATTTACAGTGGCCTGTGGTTATTAATGATGAAATGCGAACGGTGGATTTTTTTGTTAAGAAAAATACTAAGAAACAATCAAGAGATGGTGCTATGACTATATTTTTATCCCTTGAGACGCATCAATTAGATACTGTGCAAGCGTTGGTATCTTATGAAAAGAATAGACTGGGTATTAATTTTATTCTTGAAAATGATAATGCCTATAAAATATTTGATAATCGAAAGCTGTTGTTTAAAGATACGATAAACAAAATGATTGATAAAGAGGTTGTTATTCATGTGACTTTAAAAGAAAAAAAACGCATTTTTGATATAGTGTCTAATTTTTTTTCAAATGATAATAAAATGATAGATGTGAAAGTTTAAGGGTGTGAATATGGCTATGGATAAAACACTGATTGCGACGGCATTAAAGTACGATAGACAAAATGATGATGTTCCTAAATTAATTGCTAAGGGTATGGGCAGTGTTGCACAAAATATTATGGATATCGCAGATCAGAATAATATACCTACATATAATGATGAAAAATTATCAAAGCAACTGTATAATTTATCACTAGGTGAAGGTATCCCGGAAGAATTATATGAGATTGTTGCACAGATTTTAGTATTTATTGCAAATGTCGATTCAATGATGGATTTAAAGTAATGACAGTAAAATAATAAAGTGTATGGAGAACATATGAGTAAAAAGCTAGGTAGCAGTGGTGAACAACTAGCGAGAGAGTATTTAATAGATAAAGGATTTCGAATAATAGAAAGCAATTTTTTTACTAGATTTGGTGAAATTGATATTATAGCATATCGTGATAAAACTTATCATTTTGTCGAGGTTAAAACTAGGCGTAGTAATCAATATGGGACGGCTCTAGAGGCGATTAGTAATAATAAATATCGCCATATGATGAAAACCATACAGATATATTTAACTAGAAAAGATTTGCATGATAATTACATTTCAGTGGATTTAATTTGTATTGATATCGGGAAAAATAATAAAGTAGAAGTGGAATGGGTCGAAAATATTACCGTTTAGTGTCAGACTTTAGTATGCATAGAATGTAAAAAGCCGACCCATTTTTCCACTGGGTCGGACTATTTAGATAGCACGCTCAACTTTACCAGAACGTAAACAACGTGAACATACACGAATTCTCTTTGGAGCACCATTTATTACAGCTTTTACACGTCTTAAATTTGGTGTCCATGTACGACGATTATGGTTGTTTGCGTGGGAAACGGTATTTCCGAACATCTTGCCTTTACCGCAAATTTCACATCTTTTTGCCATTTGTTGCACCCCCTTTAAAAGGTCTTTATAAAACAAGCACATCTATTTTACCAAACAATTATAATATATTCAACTATTTTTTATAAAAACAGTTTTGTGAACATGTGCTTATCATGTCTCGTTGATATTAATACTACTATTATTATATGTATTTGTAAAGTATAACTATTTAAATTAATAAAATTTATGTATAAGTGGGTTTATTTTATGGTAGTTATATGTTAGTTTACATTTAGTATAGTGTATGTATAGGAGGATATGATATAATATCTTAGTACAATCAGTTTATTATTTAAGTAATGGAAATACAATAGTAAAGGGGAAGGTTATGAGTACATTATTTTATTTAATAATATTGGTAGTTGGAGGGGTATTAAGTAATAAAAATTTTATACCTAAAAAAGTTTATCCTTATATCGAGAGGATTCAATTTGCTTGTCTGGTGTTGATGTTAGCATCGATGGGTTTAAAAATGGGTATGGATGAAAAAGTCGTAAGTTCTTTTTTCACAATAGGGGTTCATAGTGTATTATTTGGCATTATGACGATAGCATGTAGTGTGTTGGTTGTTTTTTTGGTGATTAGATTTGTAAATATCATTTCAAAATCTGACTCAAAAGATAATAAAAATAAAGTGAATAATGCGAACAATATGTCTGATACTGATGAAAAAGGTTTTGATATGATGAGCCTTATGCTAGTTGGAATCGTATTTGGTGGAGTGGCTATTGGTACGTTGATTGATGCTAAATATATGATATTTACAGAAAATGCCATCCAATTTGGGCTTTATTTGCTATTGTTCTTTACGGGTATTGATATTGGAAAGAAAAATATATTTGACGAAGTGAAAAGTATTAAGTTGTTTTTTATATTAATGCCATTATCTATAGTGATTGGAAGCTTACTTGGCTCTGCTATTTTGGCAGTGGTGTTGAAATATCCACTGTCGGAAGCGGCTGCAGTTGGCTCAGGATTTGGTTGGTATTCATTATCTGCTGTGATTATTAGTCCATATTCAGATACGTTGGCAGCGCTCGCTTTTATGTCCAATGTCATACGTGAAATATTGGCGATTGTAACTATACCATTTATTGCAAAATATATTGGGTATAAAGAAGCTATTGCACCAGCAGGTGCTGCAGCAATGGATACGTTATTACCACTTGTTTCTCGCAGTACAAATGCTAGAACGGCAATTTTATCCTTTACAACAGGTGTTATATTATCCGCACTTGTTCCCATATTAGTTCCAGCACTTTTATATTTGTAGTTTGGTTATGAGTTTTATTGTAAAAGCGTAATAATTTGATATCTGCATTGAGTTTTTTTATCATAAAGAGTACAATGTAATTTATTATATAAGAAGGAGGAATTTATGTCTATTCAAATGGAAATGAATTTGGGAACGATAACTATATCGGATGATGTCGTTGCTGCTATTGCCAAGACGGCTGCTACACAGTGCTATGGTGTTGTGGGTCTAGTATCGACTGCCGAACAAAGTGGATTTGTTAATCGTTTTAAACAATTTGAGAATAATCATAAGGGTGTTACAGTTGAAGCTGTGGATAAGATGGAAGTAAATATTGATCTATATGTTATTATCCAGTTTGGCACAAAAATATCTGTTGTAGCCAAAAATATTGTTGACACTGTAAAGTATAATGTGGAAAATAAAACAGGGCTAAAAGTTCTTAATGTAAATCTTCATATTGAGAATGTTCGTGTACAGTCCTAAAAGGGGGATACCTTGGATAAAAAAATTATAGACGGTGCTTTGCTTCTTAAAATGTTTGAACATGGTACCCATGTATTAAATGAAAATAAAGATAGTGTAGATGCTCTGAATGTATTTCCAGTACCTGATGGAGATACGGGTACAAATATGTCAATGACCATGAATTCTGCCATGGTTGAGGCAAAAAATACTGTTGGTAATGTAGCAGATGTTTCTAAAGCTATTTCAAAAGGTTCTTTGATGGGAGCTAGAGGTAATTCGGGGGTTATTTTATCACAGATATTTAGAGGTTTTGCTAAGGCGTGTGAAGATAAAGAAACCTTAGATGTGGTATTACTTGCCAAAGCGTTACAGGTTGCTTCAGATACTGCCTATAAAGCTGTTATGAAGCCGGTGGAAGGAACTATACTTACGGTTATTAGGAAGACTGCTAAAAAAGCAAAGTCCTTTGCAAAAAAACATACTGATGTTGCTGAATTTATGCAACTGGTATGTCGAGAAGCTGAGGCGGTATTAAAAACAACACCATCGTATTTGCCGGTTTTAAAACAAGCGGGTGTAGTAGATGCTGGTGGTCAAGGTTTAGTTTGTATTTTTCGTGGATTTTACGAAGTTTTGTCTAGTGATAATTTAGATAAATTATTCGAAACTCAAATTCTTATCTCAGAACCTATTGATACGGCGACTTTTGTAGAACATGCTCAGGCTCATTTTAATACTGATGATATTAAGTTTGGATATTGTACTGAATTTATTGTTAAGGGTAAAAATGCTAATTCAGAAGAATTTAGGGAGGGGATACAAGAATTAGGCGATAGTATGGTTTTTGTACAAGATGATGATTTGACCAAGGTTCATATCCATACAAATAATCCTGATAAGGCGCTTAAGTTAGGTCTAGAAATGGGCGAGTTGGTTACTATAAAAATTGAAAATATGAAAAGACAGCATTCTGAAATTCTTTCCAAAGATGATGATATAACAGAGGCAGATATGGCACTTGCTAATATGAGTGATGATGTTCAAACAAAACCTTATAGCCTACTGGCAGTATCGATTGGCGAGGGGTTAAATCATCTTTTTGAAGATTTAGGTGCAGATATGATTATAAAGGGTGGCCAAACCATGAATCCTAGTACAGAAGATATTTTAAGTGCTGTAGATAAAGTACATGGTGAGACAGTGTTTGTTTTTCCTAATAATAGTAATATTATATTAACAGCTAACCAAGCAGCGGAGATAAGTGATAAGAATATCGTGGTTATTCCGTCTAAGACCATGCCACAAGGAGTTAGTGCCATGGTGGCATTTGATTCAGATGAGGATGTAGAAACTAATACAGAAAATATGACAGATGCTATTTCAGAAGTTAAGACTTTGCAAGTTACTTATTCTGTAAGAGATACTTTATTTGGTAATAAAGAAATTAAAAAGAACGATATATTAGGAGTGGCAGAAGGTGATATATGCTGTGTAGGACAGAATGTACATGAAGTTACTCTAAATAGTATTGAACATATGATGGATGATGAACTGGAAGTTCTATCCATATATTATGGGGAAGATATTAAAGAAGAAGTGGCGATGGCTTTAAAAACGGAATTAAAAGAAAAATACAAAAATCTAGAAATCGAACTTTATGCCGGTGGACAACCTCTTTATTACTACATCTGTTCTTTGGAGTAAGCCATCAAGCGTAAATGCGGAGAGTTATATGTTTAAAGCTCGTCATATGGCGAGCTTTTGTTAAATTATAGCTGATAGGGTGATTAAAAAATATATGAATGCATTAAAAATTCCAATTTCGCAAATTAAGGGTGTCGGTACTAAAAAAGAGGCAAAATTAAATGCTATGGGCATTTATCATGTATTAGATTTAATTCAAATTATGCCAAATAAATATGAGGATAGGCGCAAGATTCATCTTTTTTCAGAAGTAGATGATGGTGTGAAAGCTTCATTTTGTGCTAAAATAGTCAATATTGAAAAATCATATTCTAGTTCATCGTCTTATAAAAAAAAGATAAAAAAAATGAGTAAGATATATGTTGCTGATGAAAGTAGGCGTGCAGAACTGATATTTTTTGGACAAGTTTATTTTGATAAATTTACTATTGGAGATGATATTTTAATCTATGGTCAAATCTCAAAAAACTATGGTAAGATTTCCTTTGTGCATCCGCAAATTATCATTGATACATCTTTAAATAGAGATGATTTTTTAAGACAAGTACCAGTTTATTCATTATGTGAGGGTATTAGTCAAAAAGATATGCGAAAATTTATAAAGAATGCTTTAGAAATTGCCTATCCGAAAATAGTAGATGATATAGAACATATAAATCAGTATCATATAAGTGAAAATTTGCCAAAATTCATTGTAGATAAACACCATTTAATCAGTAAAATGGAAGCAATTATAACGATTCATAATCCCAGTTCTGATCTTGATTTAAAAAATGCTAAAAATAGACTTAAATTTGAAGAATTATTTGAATTTCAACTGGCGTTATTTGCTATAAAGAAAAATTGGCAAACAGCCTTACATAAACCGATGCAATATTCTTTGATAATCAAGGAGAAAATAAATTTATTTATTCACTCTTTACCATTTGGTCTAACTAATGCTCAGCAAAAAGCATTTGATGATATTATGAATGATATGTGTTCTAAAACTGGGATGAATCGAGTGGTACAAGGCGATGTAGGAAGCGGTAAAACCATGGTTGCCATACTTAGCATATTATTTGTCGTATTAAATAATTCTCAAGCGGTGATGATGGTGCCTACGGAGATTTTAGCGACTCAGCATTATAATACCATATCTAATTTACTAGAGCCGCTTGGAATTTGTGTAAAATTATTGATAGGGAATATAAAAAAAGCACACAGAGAGAGTATATTAGCAGGATGTAAAGATGGCAGTGTTCATGTTGTTATTGGAACTCATGCTCTTATTCAGAAAAATGTGGAATTTAAACAACTAAATTTGGTTATCACCGATGAACAGCATCGATTTGGCGTTCGTCAGCGCAGTGAGTTGATTGCTAAAACTAAGCTACCTAATATTTTGGTGATGTCTGCTACGCCAATACCTAGAACGCTATCGCTGATTATTTATGGCGATGTCGATGTATCTATTATTGATGAATTGCCATCGGGGAGACGTAGTATAAAAACTCATTATATTTCATCAAAAAAGAAACAATCCATGTACCAATTTATAGATAAAGAGATACAAAAAGGTAGGCAAGTATATTTTGTATGCTCTTTGATTGAAGATTCCGATGAAATTAATAGTGTATCAGCATATACATTATATGAAAAATTAAGTACTAATGTATTTAAACATAGAAAAGTGGCATTATTACATGGGAAAATGACATCGTTTGAAAAAGATGATATTATGCAAAACTTTGCCCATGGCAATATCGATATTTTGGTTTCTACAACGGTTATTGAAGTGGGGGTAGACGTATCAAATGCATCTATTATGGTAGTGCCAAATTCAGAACGATTTGGTCTTAGTCAACTTCATCAGCTTAGGGGTAGAGTTGGTCGAGGAAAACATCAGTCCTATTGTTTCTTAATGGCAGATGAACTTAGTGAATTAGCTAAAAAAAGGATTTCAATTTTAGTAAAGTATTCTGATGGATTTATTATTGCGGATAAGGATTGGGAATTAAGAGGTTCTGGGGATATATTTGGCATAAGGCAACATGGTCTTCCCGATATGAAGTTTGCTGATATTAAAAGAGATGCTGATATCTTATCGATGGCTAGTGAGGCGGTTAAGGACTGTGTAAATAGGGCGGATACAGATATGGATGTAGAGTGCCGAGAATATATATGTAAAATAAAGGATAAATTTATCACTGAATTCTCTATTTGATATTTTAATATTGATAATTTTTTGGTAAACTAAATGAGAATGCAGAATATAGTATAAAGAGGATGGTATGAGAGTTATATCAGGTTTGGCACGAGGGAGTAGGTTGGAGACGCCAAAGGGCTTAAATACACGACCTACTACGGATAGAGTAAAAGAAAATATATTTAATTTAATACAGTTTAGCATACCAAATGCACGGGTGTTAGATTTATTTGCTGGTTCTGGAGCTATGGGTATTGAAGCATTAAGTAGAGGGGCGAGTTCGCTTATATCTGTGGACGCATCGACTGATTGTGCTAAAATTATAAAATCGAATTTAATAAAGGCAGGACTTTATGAAAATGTAAAAATTGTTAATAAAAAGGTGGAGAGTTTTTTTAAACAAGCAGAGATTATGGAATGTCATAAGTTTGATATTATCTTTGCTGATCCGCCATATGGTAGAAAAATAGGTGATTATGTTTTGGAAATGGTGGATACATTAAGTATATTAGCTAATGATGGGATTATTGTTTTGGAACATGCTAAAGATGATATGATTTCTTTCGTATCAAATAATATTACTTTGCGAACTCAAAAAAAATATGGAAATACTATTGTATCGATATATGGAAGGGTAGAATAATGAGAATAGCGGTTTATCCTGGGAGTTTTGATCCTATTACTAATGGACATTTGGATATTATTAAACGAGCCTCTAAACTCTGTGATAAGCTTATCGTATTGGTGTCTAATAATATTTCTAAAAAGGGAATGTTTACATCATCGCAAAAAGCGAATTTAATTATAGAAGCGGTGAAAGAATTGTCCAATGTAGAAGTTGATTGTTTTGAAGGATTGTTAGTAGAATATGTTAAGCATAATAATATAAATGCTATTATTAGGGGATTAAGAGCAATATCTGATTTTGAAATGGAATTTCAAATGGCTCTTTTAAATCGAAAGTTATATAATGATGCGGAAACATTGTTTTTAATGACATCTACGGAGTATTCCTATTTAAGCTCTAGTATGGTGAAAGAAGTATTTTATATGGAAGGATCTATTTCAAAATTTGTTCCTAAATGTGTTGAAATTGCTATGAAACAAAAGATATATAAGGGAGAGAAGTAATGAGAAACTATGATGTGCAATCAGATGATATGTATTCTAAATTTATGAATGCATTGGAGCGATTGGAAGATATTATTGAAAATGCGGAATCCACTTGGGTGACGAATAAAATAAAGATTGATAAAAATGAAATAGATATCGTTATGAAAGAAATAAAAATGGAATTGCCAGAAGAATTTAATCATTTTAGATGGTTAAAGGAGCAAAGGGAAGTGATTATGGATGATGCTCAAAAACAAGCGGATGAATTAATTATATCTGCAGAGCATCGTCATAAGGAAATTATTGATAATGCAAAGCAAGAAAAGAAAAAGATGCTTGCGGAATTGGATGCATATATTAAAAAAAGCGTAGAACAACATGAGATTGTTCGTCATGCTAAGGTTAAGGCAAATGAAATTATCGCTAATGCACAAGCTGGTAGTAAGGAAATTCGATTAAATTCGTATTCGTATGCTAATGATATGTTAAATCGTTCCTATTTACAATTGGAAAAAACGTTAAGAGCTATTGATAAAGATCGTAAAGAAATGCAAAAATATACACCTTAATTTAGTTTATTTTAATTCATTAAAATAGGAGGATGTTTTTGATTTTCGCCTTTTGATGGATTATTTGATAAAAGGGTGTATAAGTCATTAGTGCGGTGATCAAATTCTATCAACTGTTGCATATAATTAGAATATGGGATGAATTTATTGATATTGGTGATAATGGGTATATTACTATAATTTTTTAAATATTTAATAATATGACGACCTTTTTGGTTTGCACCTAAAATTCTGGCATATATATGCTGATTAGTTTTGTAAATTTCATGGATGTCCTCTTTTTTTAAGTTTAAGACAATATTTAATAATGCACGCTGTATTCGTGTTCTAGTATAACGTTTTGTTTTAATTTTATCGATTAAATCGTTGTAGTCTGTAGAGTGTATGCTGGATTGGATGATTCTATTTTCTAGTCCTTCACTAATTTCTGAAATATTTTTTAAGCTATTAACATCCTCAGACCATAGTTTATAGAGTATATATGGATATAGACTTTGTTCACTGGTGACTACTGTATTTTGGTATATATCATGTAATGCAGCGGGGATGCTATCTTTGATTTTATAAAAATTATCGTCATCTATGGTGCTGAGTAGTTGCTTCCGAATGGCATTAGCACTACTAAAATGTTGAACTTCATTCTTTATAGCGGTTGAATGATAATTACTTCCCTGTCTTTTTATGGAATATGTCTTAATATGGCTATTTAATCGACGAATAGATTTTATATATTCAATGCCTAAAATATCGTTAGAAGAATTTTTATAAAGAAAATCAGTTTCTATATGTAAGACTTTATTAAGTGCATTAGACCTTGCTTTGGGGTATGACATTCCCGTATTTAGAAAATATTTCATCATGTCTTGATACTTTGAAAGTTGCTGTATATCAATGTTTTTTTGATTATATTCTAGTTGATATAAAAAATTTGCTATTTTGTCTAGCTTGTGGATATCATCTGTTTCAGAGCCAAATACGATATCTTGCACTTTATATAATCCATGAATAATACTGATGGCACCAAAGGAAAAATGTTCTGCGCTGGCTATAGCATATGCGCTAGGTAATTCTATTACTAGATCAGCACCGCATAGTAGTGCCATTTGGGTTCTAATCCATTTATTGTATATTGCAGGAGTTCCACGCTGAACAAAATTTCCACTCATAATAACGATAATGCCATCAGCAGATGTTAGTTTTTTAGATAGATTAATATGATGTATATGCCCATTGTGTAGAGGATTGTATTCGGCGATAATAGCGGTTAGTTTCATTGTTATATCCTTTATCATGTTGAATTTACGTTGTGAAAGTGAACTACAGACGAAGCTACAGTATCGGAGAGTTCTTATCATAATTTTTACATATAAGTTGCAAAAATTAGTTGAAATATCCTTATATAATAGACTATAATAAAAAGAGTGTGATGACAAGTGGTCTTTGTATAGATGGATAGTGTTGCTTAGCATTGCTTAAGGGGAGGATGTTATGAAAATATTGGTTATAAATTGTGGTTCATCTTCATTAAAATATCAACTTTTAAATATGGAAGATGAATCTGTAATGGCTATTGGTTTAGTGGAGAGAATTGGTATTGAAGGTTCTCGTATTAAGCATGAGACAACAGGTTATGATAAAAAAGAAATTAATGTTGAGTTACAAGATCATAAAGTCGCATTAGAAGAAGTTCTAAAAGCTGTGACGCATGAGGAATATGGTGCAATTAAATCTATTGAAGAAATTGATGCAGTGGGTCATAGAGTGGTTCATGGTGGGGAGAAATTTGCAGAGTCTGTTCTTATTAATGATGATGTGATGAAGGCGATGAAAGAATGTATTGAATTAGCGCCTTTACATAATCCAGCTAATATCATGGGGATTGAGGCTATGCAGGAGTTACTGCCAGAAGCACCAATGGTAGCTGTATTTGACACTTCATTCCATCAAACAATGCCAAAAGAGTCATATATTTATGCATTGCCATATGAATATTATGAAAAATATGGTGTTCGTCGCTATGGTTTCCACGGTACAAGTCATAAATATGTAGTTCAGCGTGCGGCATTGATGATGGGCAAACCACTTGAAGAATTAAAATTAATTTCATGTCACCTAGGTAATGGTGCATCTGTGACAGCGGTTGATGGTGGAAAATCAGTGGCGACATCAATGGGCTTTACACCGCTTGAAGGATTAACGATGGGTACTAGATGTGGCGATATTGATCCTGCTATTGTAAAATTTATTATGGATAAAGAGGGATTAAGTATTGATGAGATGGATGCTGTGATGAATAAAGAATCTGGCGTTTTTGGAATTTCAGGTGTGTCCAGTGATTTTAGAGATATAGAAAAAGCTGCAAAAGAGGGGAATGAACGAGCTCAGTTAGCAATTGATGTATTTAATGAAAATGTTGCCCAGTATATTGGTGGATATGCAGCGACAATGGGTGGAGTTGATGGCATTATCTTTACAGCTGGCTTAGGTGAAAATGGTTGCGATAATAGAAGAGCAATTTGTGAAAAATTAAAATTCTTAGGCGTTGATTTCTATGATGTATGCAATGAAAAACGTGGTGAGGAAATTAAGATAACAACAGATGAGTCTAAGGTGGTTGTTATGGTCATTCCTACAAATGAAGAATTGATGATTGCACGTGATACTCAAATGTTATCAGGAAAATAATCTATTTGGATTTTAGATGGGTATATGCTTGACAAATGTTCATTAAATTTATATAATTACCTTGTTGTGGAGAGGTTTTTATGATAGTTAATATTTCAAGCTTGTTAATTGGAAACGATAAACGGATTCCGATTGATTGTAAAGTTGTTTATAATGCAAAACAAGATATTCTTAAAATTGAAAAATCCAGTTCTGAAGAGGTAATATTTATAGAAGATAGTAATCATGAAAATTTACGCCTATTTGAAGCCGATTTTATAGAAATTGATTTATTTGGAAATATTTTTTGTGATAATGGCGTATTTATTCAATTGGAATATAGTGCATCTATGAAAATTCCATGTAGTCGATGTTTGGAAATGACTGATTATATAATAAATGGCAATTTATACGATATGTTATGTGATGCAAAAGGTTGTCCGAATGAAGAAATGGAAGCTCTATTACAGCGACATCAGTTTTTATTACAGGATTATTTGGTTAATGATTTGATTATTAATCAAGAAGCACAGATATTATGTTCGGATGAATGCATGGGACTGTGTAGTCAATGTGGTATAAATTTAAATAATGAAAAATGTGATTGTGAAAGTCTTTCGATAGATCCAAGACTTTGTGCATTGAAAGATTTTTTAAACGATAAGGAGGTGTAGAAATGGCAGTACCAAAGAGAAAAACATCAAAAGCTAGACGTGATAAGCGTCGTGCTTCGAATATTAAAATGACAGCACCAAATGTTAGTGAATGTTCGCATTGTCATGAGCCAAAACTGTCTCATCATGTATGTCCGTCATGTGGATACTACAATGACAAAGAAGTCATGCTAGTATAAAAAACTTCAATGTGTTAATGAAAAACTAAGATAGAATTTACAATTGTAAATTCTATCTTAGTTTTTGCTAAGTTTTTTTGTATATTCTGCATCTATTTATTCTACTTTGTTTTAGATGTAATAATTTATTCAAAATCAAGATTTGAGAAAAAACAAGCAGTTGCAATGGTTGGAGTGGTTTTTGGTGTTATGCAACTGTTAAAGACCCGAATTATAAAATTTAATAAAAAAATGAAATAAATTTTATGGTTATGCTAGTAATATTATTGTAAACATGTTATAATAAACGAGTAATAAGAGTTGCCAGGATTATCTGCGTTAATACCAGTTAACTATCAAGTTAATTCAAACGGCATAGTAAGTATAGCTATGCCGTTTTTTAGTGCTTATAAATATGATTAGTGTTGTTTAGAAGATGTGTAATCATTTTAAAATCATAGGTTATACCTATGTTTTTATAAAGTGAAGTGTGAAACAAGGTGAGTTAAAACAAAAGAAGGGGGTTTATTTATGCAAATTGTAAAGTTTGGTTTAACTGAGTGGATGTTAAATCCATATGTCTTGATGTTCGTTGCTATTTTTACTGGATTGCTATTTGGTAAGATTAAATTCGGTAAATTTAATTTCGGAATATCTGGCACATTATTTACAGGGCTTGTCATTGGCTGGGCGGCTTTGGGATATGGGAAAGCGATTTCTCCAGATGCTTCTGCTGGTGCTGTAAAAGCTGCGGAAACGCTGATTAAAGTTGGCGTTATTCCAAAGGAGTTTTTCTATATTTTCTTAATTTTATTCGTAGCTGCTGTTGGTCTTTTGGCGTCAAAAGATATGGCTATTGTTATTAAAAAATATGGTGCTAAGTTTATTATTCTTGGATTTATTATTACATTTTTAGGTGCGGCTACAACATATGGAATGACTTTTGTTTTTAGGGGTTCTAGTCCATATGAAGTTTCTGGTGTATATACTGGTGCATTAACATCATCTCCTGGTCTTGCTGCGGCGATAGAAACTGCCGAGGGACACGCTACTGATGCAACTGTTAGATATGATAGTTTAAGTGATGATGAAAAAAATGTGATGCTTGGTAGATTATCAGAACATGAAGGGCTAAATGCTGAAAATACTCCAAGTCTTTCACCAGAACAAAAAGAAGATTATATTGCAAATGCTAAGGCGGGTATAGGTGTTGGTCATGCAATAGGTTATCCATTTGGTGTTCTTATTGTAATTATAGCTGTAAACTTCTTCCCACTTATTTTCGGAATCGATGTTAAAAAAGAACAAGAAGAATTAATTGCTGAAATGGCTGCAGCTAGGAATGTTTCTGGAGTTAAAGAAATTGAAGAAGTTTCATTTGATTTGTTAGCATTTACACTAGCGTGCTTCTTTGGTTATACCATTGGTAAATTTAAAGTATTCTTAGGACCTCTTGGATACTTTAGTCTTGGTTCTACTGGTGGAGTTTTGATGGGTTCGTTGATTTTGGGATATATCGGCAAAATAGGATTTGTAAATTTCAGAATGAATTCTAAAGTCCTTGGCGTTGTTCGTCAAATATCATTAGCATTTTTCTTAGCTATAGTAGGTCTTAGATATGGATTTAAGGTTTTTGATGCGGTACTACATGGTGGAGTTAGTTTAGCTGTTGTATCATTGGTAGTTGGTCTAGTGGCAATGATGATTGGCTTCTTTATCGGCAGATATATATTCAAGATTAATTGGGTTATGTTAGCAGGAGCTATTTGTGGTGGTATGACGTCTACTCCTGGACTAGGTGCTGCAATAGATGCAGTAGGTAGCGATGATCCAGCTGCTGGTTATGGTGCTACTTATCCATTTGCTCTACTCGGAATGGTGTTATTTACTATTATTCTACATAAATTGCCTATGTAATATTCGGTTGTTTTATGTAAATAAGTAAAGCAAGAAATGGAGAAAACTTTGAACAAAGATACAGTGTTTATAACGGGGTATGCAAAATTACCGCATGGAATCACATCTTCTGAATTGTATAAGGTTATAGTGGTAGGTGTGATTGTCAATAAAAATACCGGCGTTATTGAAGATGTGGATTGCTCGTTAGTTACATCGGTGGCTAGAAAATTTGTCAAATTTTTAATTACTGGTGAAAATATTAGAGATTATAACACATTGGCGAAAAAAATTTCAGAAAGATATCATGGCTCCGCTCGCAAGGCATTGATGTCGGCGTTTAAAATTATAAATGAAAAATATAACAACCTATTGGAAGATAGTTAAGTTTGTTTTATTACTGTTAATAAGGAGGAAAGCATGAATTTTTTAGAACGTATTCGTAGTGAAGAATTAAAATCAAAGATTAAAACGGCTGATGAGGCATCTCAATTTATTAAAGATGGTATGACTGTTGCGACTTCGGGTTTTACACCATCTGGTTATCCGAAAGTCGTGCCATTAGCTTTGGCAAAGAGAGCAGAAAATGGTGAAAAATTAGAAATAACTGTAATTACAGGTGCATCTGTAGGTGATGAGTTAGATGGTGCGTTGGCTAGAAGTGGAGTTTTAAAAAGAAGATTTCCATATCAAACAAATAAAAATAGTAGAAATGGCATAAATGATGGTAGTATTAAGTATATGGATATGCATCTTTCTCATGTGCCACAATATATTGACTATGGTTTTTTAGGAAATATTGATGTAGCATTAGTTGAGGCTCTTGCCGTTAATGAAGATGGTGGAATCGTTCCGACTACTTCCGTAGGTCTAGCTCCTCAGGCCATTGCGAATGCGGATGTCGTTATTGTTGAAATTAACACTTCTCAACCTATGGCGTTAGAAGGAGTTCATGATATTTATATGACGGAGAAGCCACCTCATAGAAAACCTATTCCAATTATGAGTTCTGGTGATAAGGTTGGGACACCATATATTCCATGTGACCCTAATAAGATTGTTGCGATTGTTGAAAGTGATATTGAAGATAATGTGCGACCTTTAGGTGCTATTGATGACGATTCAAGAGCAATTTCTCAACACATTATTAAGTTTTTAAAAGACGAGGTTGCTGCTGGTAGAATGCCAGAAAATCTATTGCCATTACAATCAGGTGTTGGTTCTGTTGCCAATGCTGTGCTAGGTGGACTTGTTGATTCTGATTTTACCGATTTAACTTGTTATACAGAAGTTATCCAAGATTCTATGTTTGATCTAATCGATGCAGGTAAGGTAACGGTGGCATCTGGAACTTCATTTACACCATCGGCTGAAGGCCTTGTAAGATTAAAAAATAATATGGAATTTTATGCTGAACATTGTGTATTAAGACCAATGGAAATTTCGAATAACCCTGAAGTTGCTAGAAGATTAGGAGTTATTGCTATAAATACAGCTATTGAATGTGACATTTATGGTCATGTTAATTCTACTAATATTATGGGTTCTCGTATGATGAATGGAATTGGTGGCTCAGGTGATTTTACTAGAAATGCATATATTTCTATTTTCACTACGGTATCTACGGCTAAAAATGGTGATATTTCATCCATAGTTCCAATGGTTTCTCATGTAGATCATACGGAACATGATGTTTGCGTGGTTGTTACAGAACAAGGACTTGCGGATTTAAGAGGTCTTGCACCTACTGAAAAAGCGGAGTTAATTATTGAAAAATGTGCACATCCTGATTATAGACCAAAGCTAAGAGAATATTTGAAAAAAGCTCAAGAAGGAAAGTATCAACATGAACCACATGTTATTGGTGAATCTTTGTCATGGCATGATAAATTCCTTAAGACTGGAAGCATGAAATAAAATATGTTGGAAGCAATGATATAATATATATTGTTTCAAAATCTTCGGTTATGTAGTTTTACCTTTATGTAGTTTGGTTATTGTATACGTATAAGAACTGGGGGGATTTATGAAAATATTAAAAGTGGATCACATTGGTATTGCGGTGAAAAATTTGGAAGAGTCGCTTAAATTCTACACTGAGATATTAGGTCTTGATTGCACAGAGACTGAAATTGTAGAAGAACAAAAAGTTAAGGTTGCTTTTTTGCCTACAGGTGATTCAGAATTAGAACTGCTTGAGTCGACTTCAGAAGACGGTCCAATTGCTCGCTATATTGCGAAAAATGGCGAGGGTATCCAGCATATCGCTCTTGGGGTTGAAAACATTGAAGAGGCGATTGCTTATATGAAGGAAAAAGGCATGCGAATGATTGATGAAAAACCTAGATATGGTGCTGGAGGAGCTAAGATTGCATTTGTTCATCCAAAGAGTTCGGGTTCTATTTTACTTGAACTAACAGAGAGACAATAGGAGGTCAATTTTGTCTGAATCAATGAAAAAATTAAATGAACTTCGCGAAACGAGAGAAAAAATTCAGTTGGGTGGCGGAGAAAAAAGAATTAAAAAACAACATGAAAGAGGCAAATTAACATCAAGAGAGAGATTGACTTTACTGTTTGATGAAGGTACTTTTGTAGAGATGGATGCATTTGTAAAGCATCGTTGTACTAATTTCGGTATGGATAAAGTTGATTCTCCAGCAGAGGGTGTAGTAACTGGATACGGACAGGTAGATGGTAGATTAGTTTATGCATTTGCTCAAGATTTTACCGTTTCTGGTGGTTCTCTTGGCGAAATGCATGCAGCTAAAATCTGCAAAGTTTTGGATAATGCATTAAAGGTGGGGGCACCTGTGGTAGGTCTTAACGATTCAGGTGGAGCACGTATACAAGAAGCAGTAGATGCTCTTTCGGGATATGGACGTATATTCTATAAAAATACGATTGCATCTGGCGTTATTCCTCAGATTACTGCTATTATGGGACCATGTGCTGGTGGTGCGGTATATTCTCCAGCTTTAAATGACTTTATATTCATGGTAGATCAAACATCGCAGATGTTTATCACTGGACCACAGGTTATAAAAACTGTTACTGGTGAAGAAATCTCAGCGGAAGCTCTTGGTGGAGCGATGACACATAATAGTATATCAGGGGTTGCACATTTTATGTCAGCTACCGATGAAGCTTGTATAGCTGATATTAGACGGCTTTTGAGTTTCTTACCATCAAATAATATGGATGTGGCACCTGTGTTTGAGTCTGATGATATGAATAGAATAGATGATGCGTTAAATTCTATCATTCCAGATAATTCAAATAAACCATATAATATGTTTGATATTATTAACAGTATTGTAGATAATGGTGATTTTTATGAAGTTCAGCCTCATTATGCAAAAAATATTATAACTGGACTTGCTCGATTAAATGGAAGAACTGTTGGTATTATAGCGAATCAACCGAATTTCTTAGCTGGTTGTTTAGATGTTAATGCATCGGATAAATCTTCTAGATTTATTAGAACTTGTGATGCATTTAATATTCCGCTACTTAATATCGTAGATGTTCCGGGATTCTTGCCTGGTAGCAGTCAAGAATATGGTGGTATTATTCGTCACGGTGCTAAGATGCTCTATGCATATAGTGAAGCAACTGTTCCTAAAGTAACTCTTATTACTAGGAAAGCATATGGTGGCTCTTATTTGGCAATGTGTTCCAAAGAACTAGGTGCTGATATTGTTATGGCGTGGCCAACTGCTGAAATAGCAGTTATGGGACCTAGTGGAGCGGCTAATATTATCTTTAGAAATGATATTAAGAATGCAAAAGATCCCGTGGCGATGAGACAACAAAAATTAGATGAATATACTGCGGAATTTGCTACACCATATAAGGCGGCTGAGCGTGGTTTTGTTGATGACATCATTGAGCCTAGTACTACGAGATTGCGTTTGATAGATGCTTTTGATATGTTAAATGGTAAACGTGCAAGCTTGCCATCTAAAAAACATGGCAATATTCCACTATAGGTTAGGGGGATTTAATGGATTTAATTAGACAATTAACTGATCCTACTGGTCTTTCTGTGGGTGATAAACTTAGTGGTGGATTAATGGTTGCTGTGGTTGGTATGTCAATTACCTTCTTAGCTCTGATGTTTCTATGGCTTACCATAGAAATTTTATCAAAATTATTAAATCAAAAGAGTTCTGAAGCGAAAAGTGACAAAGTTGCACCGACTGTAACAACTCAAACTACTGCTCCTGTTACTACAGAAGAAGTGGTAGAAGATGATAGCGAAGTGGTGGCTGTTATTATGGCCGCACTTTCAGCTACAATGAATACATCTACAAATAATATTGTAGTGAATAAGATTGTTAGAATTCCAGATGCACGTACAGCGTGGGTAAAAATGGGATTGATTAGTCAGATGAATGATCGTGGTTAATGGAGGCTTAAAAAATGAAGAAATATAATATAAATGTTAATGGTAAGGCTTATGAAGTAGAAGTCGAAGAGGTAGGTGGAGTTTCTAGTTCTGTGTCAGCACCTAGACCTGCTGCTAGACCAGCGGCGCCAGCACCATCGGCTCCAACACCAGCACCGGCAGCACCATCGGCTCCAGCAGCACCATCAGGTGGTGGAGCAGGTGCAATAACAGCTCCAATGCCAGGTACAGTGGTAGATATTAAGGTATCAGTTGGTGATGTTGTGAAAAATGGTCAAGTATTATTAATTCTTGAAGCTATGAAGATGGAAAATGAAATTATGGCTTCATCTGACGCAAAAGTTGTGGCTATTAATGTAAATAAGGGTGCATCTGTAAACCCAGGCGATGTTTTAATTACGCTGGGTTAATACATCCCAACACAGAAAGGAGATGTATTAATGTTAGAAGCTTTAATGGAATTTATTAGGAATACAGGGTATTATGCATTATTTGAACATGGTTTGGATATTGGTAGAATAGTTATGATTGCCATATCTTGTCTACTCTTGTATTTAGCCATCAAAAAAGGTTTTGAACCTTTATTGTTAGTACCAATAGCATTTGGTATGTTGCTTACTAATTTACCTTTAGGTGAAATGATGACAAAGCCTATGCTACAGTTTTTAAATTCAGATCAAACTACGCTTCCCCTTATGAACCATATTAATATAATGGATCAAGGGCAAGAGATAGGATCTATTTATACGGCTTTAGAAGCACCAGGGGGATTATTTTACTATCTATATTTAGGTGTTAAACTTGGTATATTCCCTCCATTAATTTTCATGGGTGTTGGTGCGATGACGGACTTTGGGCCACTGATTGCCAATCCTAAGTCTCTATTACTAGGTGCAGCAGCACAATTTGGAATATTTTTCACATTTATTGGTGCCTTGTTATTAGGTTTTACTGGTCAAGAGGCAGGTGCTATAGGTATTATTGGTGGTGCTGATGGTCCTACAGCGATATTTGTATCCAGTAAACTTGCACCACATTTACTAGGAGCCATCGCTGTTGCGGCTTATAGCTATATGGCGTTAGTTCCTGTAATCCAGCCACCGATTATGAAACTGTTGACTACAGAAAAAGAACGTGTTATAAAAATGGAACAACTTAGATTTGTATCTAAGACAGAAAAAATCATATTCCCTATAGCGGTTACTATTATTGTTTCTATGCTAGTTCCTGCTGCTACAGCTCTAGTAGGAATGTTAATGCTAGGTAATTTATTTAGAGAATGTGGAGTTACTGGAAGACTAGAGGAGACTGCTAAAAACGCACTGATAAATATAGTAACTATATTCTTAGGTGTTACAGTAGGTGCTACTGCAACAGCACAGTCTTTCCTTAGTCCATCAACATTAAAGATTATAGCTCTTGGAGTTACAGCATTTGCTGTTGGAACTGCATCAGGACTATTATTAGCTAAAGTTATGAATAAACTTAGTGGAGGAACGATTAATCCATTGATTGGCTCTGCTGGTGTTTCTGCAGTTCCTATGGCGGCTCGTGTTTCACAGGTAGAAGGACAAAAAGCAAATCCGTCCAATTTCTTGTTAATGCACGCTATGGGACCTAATGTTGCAGGTGTTATCGGTTCTGCGGTTGCAGCGGGTGTTTTACTAACGCTATTTGGTTAGATATCAGTTGCAATTAATATGTTAATATTGTAGAAAACTTAATATTGTGTTATTATGTTAATAAGAACCACTTGCTAATTAAAGCAGAAGGCCTCTGCTTTGGACGTTAGAAAAGAGACGGTTATATGTTTTTAACATTGACTGTCTCTTTTTTCTTTATAAACAGTCACATTTAAAGTGGTATGTTTTCTTGTAAAAGGAGGTTAATATGGACGAAAAATCCAATGTTACATTGAATGAAACAGATGAAAAGTTATTTTCAGAATTTTCCATTCCAACTTATGATGAATGGAAAGAAGAAGTAACTAGGCTACTAAAGGGTAAACCTTTTGAAAAGGCAATGTTTACAAAAACAGCTGAAGGTATTACTATTCAACCAATTTACCGAAAAGAAGATTGGGAAAAATTGACACATACAGATGTATTGCCTGGATATGCCCCATATGTTCGTGGTACAAAATTTGAGAGTGCTGTTATTGAACCGTGGCAAATGGCACAAATTATTTATGAGCCAACCCCAGAAGAATTTAATAAATTCTTGGTCCATGATCTTTATAAAGGACAAACTTCTCTTGCTATAGAGTTTGATAAAAACACATTAAAAGGTCTTGATGCCGATCATAAAGATGCAACGGATATTGGCTTTAGAGGTCTTTCGCTCTCTACTTTAAAGGATTTAGAAGTAGCATTAGATGAAGTGCTGATTGATGTATTGCCACTTCATATAGATACTGGTTGTGATCCAATGCCACTGACTGCCTTAATCGGTGCCTATGCAAATAATCATGGTGTAGACTTACAAAAATTAAGTGGTGTTCTTGGATATGATCCAATGGGCTATGCTGCTGTTAATGGAGAACTTGGGATTTCTCTAGACACTGCATATGATAAAATGGTAAGTGTAATACAGTGGTGCAAAGATAATCGATGCCCACTTAGAACAATTTTAGTTCAAGGTCATCCATATCATAATGGTGGTATTGATTCAGTTCAAGAGTTGGCATTTGTCTTAGCTACTGCAGCAGAATATATTCAAGCCTTATTAGATAGAGGACTTAATATTTCGCAGATTAGCAAACGCATCGCACTTAGTATTTCCATTGGTTCAAATTATTTCATGGAAATAGCAAAAATTCGTGCATTAAAGATGCTTTATGCTAACTTAATTGCAGCATTTGGTGGAAATGAAGAAGATCAAAAAGTATTTATTCATGCTAAAACATCATCATGGACTAAGACAGTGTATGATCCATATGTTAATATGCTACGTAATTCGTCAGAAGCATTTTCTGCAGCGGTTGGTAATGTAGATAGTATGACGGTTGTTCCATTTGATGAACCTATTAGAGAAGCAGATGATTTTTCAAGACGTGTATCTAGAAATATTCAGTATTTCTTAACAGATGAATGTCATTTAACACAACCGATTGATCCAGCTGGTGGTTCTTGGTATGTGGAAACAATTACTGCACAAGTAGCTGAAAAAGCATGGGAAGCATTTAAAGAAATCATGGCAGATAAGCCGATGTCTGAATTGTTAGAAAATGGTGAAATAGCGAAGCGAGTAATTGATAAATATGATGAACGATTTGTTGATATGGCTAAACGAAAGCATGTTTGGGTAGGAGTAAATAATTATGCAAATATGACTGAAGTTCCGCTTGAACCAAAAGCAGTAGATAGAGAAAAAGTAGTTAATGCTCGTATTGAGGCGGTTAAAAAATATAAAAAAGAAGCTAATAGAGAAAATTTAGCAGAAAAATTGGAACAATATTATCATAATAGAACAGTTGTTAATGCTATTGATGCTGTGTTAAATGGTGCTACTGTCGAAGAAATTGATAAGGCGATTCCAAGTGATGGAACATCGTATAAGGTAGAAGCTATTAAAGTTAGACGTGGTGCTGAGAAATTCGAGCAACTACGAGATAAAACAGAAGAGATGGCTAAAGATGATAAACGTCCAAAGGTATTTTCTATTAACTTAGGACCTATTCCGCAACATAAGCCAAGGGCAGATTTTTCTCGTGGATTCTTTGAAGTTGGTGCATTTGAAGTTATTGGAAACAACGGCTTTAAAACAAATGAAGAAGCTATTGAAGCAGCACTGAACTCAGGGGCAAATGTGGGAATAATATGCTCCACAGATGCCACATATCCAGAAAATGTTCCTGTAATAGCTAAGGCGATTAAGGAACAAAATCCAAATATGACTGTTGTTTTGGCGGGTAAACCACCAAAAGATTTAGAAGCAGTGTATAAAAACGCTGGTGTAGATCATTTTATTTACATGGGTGCGAATTGTTATGAACTATTAGCTACCATTCAAGAGGAGGTAGAAAATGCCTAAATTTCCAGATTTTTCATCCGTAGATCTTAAATTAAATGGATTAAATAAGACGTATTCAGAGTGGACAAAAGATTTTCATAGTAAAACAGGTTGGACTGTAGATGATTTTGAGTGGATGACTAATGAGCAAGTAGCTGTTAATCCACTATATACAAAAAAAGATTATGATAATCTTGAGCATTTAAATTTTACAGCAGGTATTTCGCCAAATCTTAGAGGTCCATATGCAACAATGTATGTAACAAGACCATGGACAGTTAGACAATATGCAGGTTTTTCTACTGCAGAAGAATCTAATGCATTTTATAAAAGAAATCTAGCAGCAGGTCAGAAAGGTCTATCTATCGCCTTTGACTTAGCAACTCATAGAGGATATGATTCAGATCATCCAAGAGTTGTGGGTGATGTTGGTAAAGCTGGTGTTGCTGTTGATTCTATGTTAGATATGAATATCTTATTTTCTGGTATTCCATTAGATAGGATGTCGGTGTCGATGACGATGAATGGTGCAGTGTTACCTGTACTTGCATTTTATATCGTTGCTGCTGAGGAGCAGGGAGTACCTAAGGAAAAGATGGCTGGTACTATTCAAAATGATATTTTAAAAGAATATATGGTTCGTAACACATATATTTATCCGCCAGCTATTTCAATGAAAATTATCGCTGACATATTTGAGTATACTTCACAAAATATGCCTAAGTTTAATTCGATTTCTATTTCTGGATATCATATGCAAGAAGCGGGTGCGACTAATGATATTGAGCTTGCCTATACTTTGGCAGATGGACTAGATTATATTCGTGCTGGAATAAAGGCGGGAATAGATATTGATGCATTTGCACCTCGTTTATCTTTCTTCTGGGCAATAGGAACTAACTATTTTATGGAAGTTGCTAAGATGAGAGCTGGTAGAATGTTATGGGCAAAAATTGTTAACCAATTTAATCCAAAAAATCCTAAGTCATTAGCACTTAGAACACATTCACAGACATCTGGTTGGTCGTTAACAGAGCAGGATCCATTTAACAATGTTACTAGAACTTTAGTTGAAGCGATGGGAGCTGCACTTGGTCATACTCAGTCACTTCATACGAATGCACTGGATGAGGCGATTGCACTTCCTACTGATTTCTCTGCAAGAATTGCAAGAAATACTCAGCTTTATTTACAAGATGAAACAACGATTTGTAAAGCAATTGATCCATGGGGTGGTTCATATTATGTTGAGCAGTTAACACATTCTCTTGCGCATCGTGCATGGAATCATATACAAGAGGTTGAATCTCTTGGTGGTATGGCTAAGGCGATTGAAACTGGTCTTCCAAAGATGAGAATCGAAGAAGGATCTGCTCGTAGACAGGCTAGGATTGACTCTGGTAAAGAGCCTATTATTGGTGTAAATAAATTTAGATTGGATCATGAAGATCCGGTAGAAGTTTTGGAAATTGATAACCAAGCTGTTAGAAAAGCACAAATTCAACGTCTTGAGCAGTTAAGAGCTAATCGTGATGCTAAGGCGGTTGAAGCTTCATTAGAGGCTATTACTAAATGTGCTGAGAGTGGTGAAGGTAACTTATTAGCACTTGCTATCGAAGCTGCTAGAGTTCGTGCATCTCTTGGTGAGATTTCTTATGCCATCGAAAAAGTTTCAGGACGTCATAAGGCTGTAATTAGGAATATTTCAGGTGTATATTCTTCTGAATATGCTAAGAAAGACGATATGGATAAAGTTAGAGAATTAACAGATAAATTTGAAGAGAATGATGGTCGTCGCCCACGTATTTATATTGCTAAGATGGGACAAGATGGTCATGACCGTGGTGCTAAAGTAGTTGCAACAGGACTGGCGGATATGGGATTTGATATTGACGTTGGACCACTGTTCCAAACTCCTGAAGAAGTTGCACGTGATGCGGTTGAAAATGATGTTCATGCAATAGGTATGAGTTCGCTTGCTGCAGGTCATAAGACACTTTTACCACAGCTTGTGGAAGAATTAGCAAAGCGTGGTCGTGAAGATATCATGGTTTTTGCAGGAGGAGTTATTCCAGCACAAGATTATGACTATTTATATGAGCATGGTGCAGAATTAATTTTTGGACCAGGAAGTGTTATTACTGATTGTGGAGATAAAATAATGCATGTTCTAAATAAACGATTAGGTTATGAGGTATAGATATGTCTAAAAAAATCAATCGACCAGAGTGGGTACCAGAAAATGCTGATGAAAGTTTTACAACAGAGGTATTAGAAGGTGTTAAAAGCGTTCATGATGGTTTTGCAACTACAAAAATTAAAAGACCTATAAGAAAAGGTCGTCCACCATTAACGATTGATGAGTATTATGATGGTATTTTAAACGGTGACAGATCAATATTAGCACGTGCGATAACTCTTATTGAAAGTAATGCTAAGAGACATTTCATACAGGCTCAGGATCTTATACAAAAGTTGTTGCCACACGCTAATAAGTCGTTGCGTATAGGGATATCAGGAGTACCCGGTGCTGGTAAAAGTACATTTATTGAAGCATTTGGTTTGATGCTCTGTGAGATGGGTTATAAGATTGCGGTATTAGCAGTCGATCCAAGTAGTTCTATTACTAAGGGTTCCATACTTGGAGATAAGACTAGGATGGAAAACCTATCGAATCATCCCAATGCATTTATACGTCCATCACCATCAGGTGGAATGCTAGGTGGGGTTGCACGGAAGAGTCGTGAGACAATTTTGCTGTGTGAATCAGCTGGATATGATATTATTCTAGTGGAAACTGTTGGTGTAGGACAAAATGAAATAACAGTGCGTTCTATGGTTGACTTTTTCTTACTGGTATTGATTACTGGTGCAGGTGATGACTTGCAAGGCATGAAAAAAGGTGTAATGGAAATATGCGATGCAATACTTGTTAATAAGGCTGATGGGGATAATTTACTCAGAGCTAAGACGGCTAGGGCTGATTTTGATAATATGTTACACTATCTAAGACCAGCTACTCAAGGATGGCAGTCAAAAGCGCATATATGTTCTGCACTTCAAAAAACTGGTATTAAGGAGATTTGGACAGTTATACAGAAGTTTGAAGAAATAACAAGAGCCTCTGGTGTGTTTGAAGATCGTAGAAATGATCAGAAAATGCAGTGGGTAAATACCATGGTGATTGAACAATTAAAATCAAAGTTTTATAATCATCATGAGGTTAAACGTAAGTATCCTATCTTTGAAAGACAGATATATAATAAGGAGTTGTCACCGACTAAGGCTGCAACAGCTTTATTAGAGATATTTGATCGTGGATAGTTTATGATTTAAAAAACAATTTGTATAAAATTAATAAAATGGTATAAATCCTCGCTATATGGCGAGGATTTATATTATTGAATTTAGGTTAAATTTGTGTAAATAGGTGTAGTAAAGGTGACAATTGACCATTTTTTTGATATACTAATTATGGGAATATTTATGGTGAATATTCTTTTTAGGAGGTCATATGTTTGAAATTGGAGATAAAGTTGTATATCCCATGCATGGTGCTGGGATAATAGAAGATATTGAAGAAAAGGAAATACTTGGTAAAATTAATCGGTATTATGTGTTAAAATTGCCTTTAAAGAATATGAAGGTATTATTACCCGTTGATAATGTAGAAATTTTAGGTCTTCGAGAAATTATAGCTGAAGAAGATGTTAAAGGTGTTTTTGCTGTTTTAGAAGAAGATCTTAGTGCTATGCCTCAAAATTGGAATCGCAGATATCGTTCAAATATGGAAAAAGTAAAAAGCGGTGATATATATGAGGTTGCTGATGTGGTTCGAAATCTTATGCTGATGGATAAAGAAAAAGGTTTATCAACGGGTGAGCGGAAGATGCTAGCTAATTCTAAACAGATATTAGTTAGTGAGTTATGTCTTGCAAAACAAGCAGATGATGCAGAAATCTTAGCTATGATTGATGAGGCATTAAGTTTTGGGGTAGATACTAAGACGGCAGATAAAATGGATGTTTAGCGTTATAACACCACGCCTTCTTTTGAGGGCGTTTTTTATATATCCAGTGAATTACAGTCGAAAGGAGGATATATGATTCATCATATTGTTCGCATAGTATTATCTTTATTGGCTACATCTATGGGTTTAGGTATCGGAATAGGTATTGCCAATATTAAGTTTTTAGAAACATATGTGCATGGTGGTTGGGAGTTTATTGCATTACAATTTGTATTGCCTTCAATTATTGGACTCATACTTGGTATTATTATTTATATTTTTTCTCCCCAAATTATTATTTTTGGTATTAAAATCGCAAAAAATATTGAAAATGAATTATCTCATATTCCCACTTCTCAATTGATACTAGGTGGTATTGGAATGGTATTCGGGCTTATGATAGCTTATTTTGTTAGTAATTTATATAAGATTATACCATTTAAGTATGTTGGTGATGCATTGACGGTATTAACTTATATTTTCTTAGGATATTTGGGAATTTCATTAGCAAAACGGGATATACCTAGTTTGCATAAAATTACTGATATGTTTAAAAGAGATGATAATTCTAGTGAAGAAGCGATAAATATAGAACCAGCTACTGAAAATAGCATGATAATAGACATGAAAGCTAGATCAAAAATACTTGATACTAGCGTGATAATAGATGGACGCATTGCAGATGTTGCAAAAACGGGATTTATTGAAGGTGTGATGTTAGTTCCTGAATTTGTTTTAAAAGAATTGCAGCATATTGCCGATTCGTCTGATGATTTAAAAAGAAATAGGGGACGTAGAGGACTAGATATTTTAAAAAATATGCAAAATGATAAAAAAATATTGGTTGAAATTTCCGCAGTTGATTTTGAGGATATATCAGAAGTAGATATGAAACTGTTAAAACTCGCTAAGAAAATTGATGGTATCGTGGTTACAAATGATTATAATTTAAATAAAGTTGCTAGTTTACAAGGTGTGCAAATATTAAATGTCAATGAGTTAGCAAATGCTGTTAAATCGATTGTACTACCAGGTGAAAATATGATGATTAGTATTGTAAAAGAGGGTAAGGAAAATAATCAAGGTATCGGGTATTTAGATGATGGTACAATGATTGTGATAGAAAATGGTAGGCGTTTTATTAATCAAAATAAAAATGTTAAGGTTACAAGTGTTCTTCAAACATCAGCTGGGCGTATGATTTTTGCTAAACCAGATTAAATGATATGATTTTTAGGGTATGTATATAAGGAGTTTAAATTGAGTTATAATAGGGTTACAGCAATAATAGTCGCTGGTGGCAGCGGTTCTAGAATGAAAAAAAATGTAAATAAAATATTATTAACTATCAAACATCAAAGTATTTTAGAGATGACTCTTTCAAAATTTGAACTTTCAAAATTGGTCGATAATATCATATTAGTGATTAATAAAAATGATATCAAAGATATTTATAATGTGTTAAGTATTTCAAATAGTACAATAGGATCTTTTAATGATGCAATGGTAGATCATCACGTAGTTGATTCTAAGAAGTTTACAAAACTTCATACAATCGTTATTGGTGGAAATACCAGAACTCAGTCGGTTTATAATGGATTGATAGCTTCTGATATTTCCACTTCCAATGATATGAATGAATATGTATTGATTCATGATGCAGCTAGACCATTTATATTATCAGCTCAGATAGATAAGTTTATTACTCAGTTATTTGATAAGAAAAATTTAGTGATGGCAATTCCTGCTTTTGATACTATTAAGCAAGTAAATGATGGGATAATTACCAAATCATTAGATAGAAATTATTTATATCAGATCCAGACACCGCAGGGGTTTGAAAAGGAAAAGTTGATTCAAGCATATAAAAAAGCGAAAAAAGAACATTATGAGGCGACTGATGATAGTTCGATTATGGAGTGGATGGGATATCAAGTCAGTGTGTATAATGGAAGTAGAGATAATATAAAAATCACTGTAAAAGAGGATTTAGAGTGGTTAAAATTCCTATTATCTAAGAAAGATATGAGGTGATCTATGAGAGTTGGTGTAGGTTATGATGTTCATAAATTAGAAGAAGGGTATTCTCTGGTGCTGGGTGGAATAAAAATACCTCATTCTAAGGGATTAGTGGGGCATTCTGATGCCGATGTATTAACTCATGCCATTATGGATGCATTACTAGGAGCGGTTGCACTAGGTGATATTGGTAAGCATTTTCCTGATAATGACCCAACATATAAAGGGATTTCTAGCATTAAATTATTATCTGATATAGCGGGGTTATTAGATGAAAATGGTTATAAAATCGGAAATATAGATTCTACTGTTATTGCACAAGAACCTAAACTTGCTAATCATATAAAAAATATGAGAAGCACGATTGCTGATGCGTTGGGAATTGATGTAGATAGAGTTAGTGTGAAGGCGACTACGACGGAATGTTTAGGATTTGTGGGTAGGACGGAAGGAATTGCCGCAAATGCAGTGGTATTGGTGGCTAAAAAATAGTTAGGAATTTATATTTAGGGAGGCTATTATGAGCGAAAATTATAAATGGATTCAAAATAGAAAATGTGAGTTCTTTCCGTGTCATAAGGGTGTAAAAGAAGAAGAATTTAACTGTCTATTTTGTTATTGTCCTCTATATATGTTAAAAGATAAATGTGGTGGCAATTTTAAAAATACTAGTGGTTATAAAGATTGTTCGGACTGTTTATTTCCTCATAGAAAAACGGGCTATGATTTTGTGATGAAAAAAATGGGAATGGTCATGGAAGTTGGAAAAGGAACTTTTGCTAGCCAAGATGATGAACTAGTCTGTCCACGGGCGGAGGAATTAAAGGCACAGGCCAATAAAAATATAGACAACGAAACAGCTCTATCTTCTAATGATGAAAGTGTTACAAATTCTGAAGCCCAAAATAAGGATTTTAAATTAAAAGATGTACAAGAAGAATTAAAAAAGCAAGGTTTAGAAAAATAAAATCAATAAAGACATTAGTAAGGGATTATAAATGATGGACGTGATTACTATAATAAAATGGAGGAAATATGTCAGTAAGAGTTCGATTTGCACCAAGTCCTACAGGATATGTTCATATTGGTTCGCTTAGAACTGCACTTTATGATTATTTGTATGCAAAGAAAAAAAATGGAAGTTATATTTTAAGGATTGAAGACACCGATAGAAATAGATTTGTCGAGGATGCTCTTGAAAATTTATTGATGTCATTAAATTGGGCTGGAATTGTTAACGATGAAGGTGTTTATCTAAACTCTGGGAATATTTGTCAAAACGGTGATTATGCTCCATATATTCAATCGGAGAGACTTGATATTTATAAACAGTATGTCGATCAATTAGTGGAACAAGAAGATGCTTATTATTGTTTTTGTTCGAAGGAACGATTGGATGAAGTTCGGGCAAAAAATAAAAATGCAGGTGAGTTTTCAGGATATGATGGTCATTGTCGACATATTGATGTCGATGAGGCTAAAAAGCGTATACAAAATGGTGAAAGTTATGTGGTAAGATTAAAACTTCCCAAAGATAAGGAAGTAATTATTGATGATTTGGTTCGTGGAAAAGTAGTGATGAATACACGTGATTTAGATGATCAAGTTCTTCTAAAAGCTGATGGATTTCCAACATATCATATGGCTGTGGTCGTCGATGATTATCTTATGAAAATAACACATATTATAAGAGGAGAAGAATGGTTGCCATCTACGCCAAAGCATATTGTGCTATATGAAAAATTGGGATGGGAAGTTCCTAAGTATGCTCATTTACCTAATATTTTAAATTCAGATAAAAAGAAATTATCTAAACGGCATGGTGATGTATCCGTTGCAGATTTTAAGCAAAAAGGGTATTTACCAGAGGCATTAGTAAATTTTTTAGCTCTTATTGGATGGCATCCAGAAGGGGATCAAGAAATTATGTCTCTTGATGAAATGGTACAAAACTTTTCATTTGATAGAGTATCAAAATCTGGTGGCGTATTTGATGTTAATAAACTGAATTGGATGAATAATCAGTATATTGTGAATGCTGATTTAGAGAGATTAGTTGATTTATCGATTGATCATATCATATCCTCGGGAGTAATGAGTGAAGAGGATATTGTGTTAAATAAAGAGTGGATTGCTAGAATTATTGATTTATCTCGTCCTTATCTTGATTATTTATCGCAAGTTCCAAGTTATGTTCAATCTTATTTAGAGGATGATATTAATATTGTATCAGAAGATGCACTAGAGATGTTGCAACAAGATCATATGCCAGTATTAATTGATGAATTAATTAAGAGGCTAGATGATGACGACTTTAGTCCAGAGCAGATAAAAAAACATTTTAAAGCTATTCAACAAGCACAAGGAATAAAGGGGAAAAATTTATTTATGGGATCAAGAGTTGCTATAACTGGTAGTGTACATGGCGCTGATTTAATGAAAACCATCTCTATTTTGGGTAAAGATAGAGTCCAAAAAAGATTATCTAGCACACTTAAACAGATGAAGAAATAATGGGAGTTAACTATGAAACTATATAATAGCATCAGTAGAAAAAAAGAAGAATTTATTCCTCAAGTTGAACAAGAAGTAAAAATGTATGTTTGTGGACCGACGGTATATGATTTTTTTCATATTGGTAATGCCAGACCTTTTATCGTATTTGATAGTTTAAGAAGGTATTTTGAATACTTGGGTTATAAAGTGGATTATATACAAAATTTTACGGATGTAGATGATAAAATTATTAAACGCTCCCATGAAGAAAATGTACCAGCAATACGAATTAGTGAAAAATATATTGATGCTTATTTTCAAGATGCTGATGCACTTGGTATAAATCGTGCGACATATCATCCTAGAGTTACTGAAAATATGGATGAGATTATAGAATTCATTGCTGTTTTAGAACAGAAAGGATATGCCTATGAAAGTGGTGGCGATGTATATTTTGATACAAAGAAATTTAATCAATATGGTAAATTATCGGGTCAAGATATGGATGCATTAGAAGTAGGAGCTAGAATAGAGCTAGATAATCGTAAAAAAAATGGTACTGATTTTGTTTTGTGGAAGGCGAAAAAGGAAGGTGAACCTTCTTGGAATAGTCCATGGGGAGAGGGGCGTCCTGGTTGGCATATTGAATGTTCTGTTATGAGTACAAAGTATCTTGGAGATACACTAGATATTCATGCAGGTGGACAAGATTTAATTTTTCCTCATCATGAAAATGAAATAGCACAGTCCGAGGCATATACTGGTAAGCCATATGTTAGATATTGGTTACATAATGGGTATATTAATATTGATAATCAAAAAATGTCAAAATCAAAGGGTAATTTCTTTACGGTTAGAGATATTTTAAAGCAGTTTGATGGTGAAGTTATTCGATTTTTCATGCTTTCTTCTCATTATAGAAATCCTATTAATTTTAGTAAAGATTTGATTGAATCGGCACAAAATGGACTAGAGCGACTTTATAATACGAAGGAACATCTTGAACATTTATTAGAGCATAGTGCCGTAGTGTCAATGTCAGAAGATGAACAAACTACTTTTAATGAATTATCTCAGTATCGAGATAAATTTATGGCGGCGATGGATGATGATTTAAATACTGCTGATGCTATTGCAACAATATTTGAACTCGCTAGAGATATTAATAAAGTGGTAAGTGATGATAATAGCAATGAATTTTTAGAACATGCCAAATCGTTATTAATGGAACTTTCCGCTGTGTTAGGATTTTTATATAGAACAAAGGGTTCACTAGATGATGATATTGAAACTATGATAAAAAAGAGAAATGAAGCCCGTAGAAATAAAAATTGGGCAGTGGCAGATGCTATTCGAGATGAACTTCTTAGTAATGGCATTATTCTCGAAGATACTCCACAAGGGGTAAAGTGGTCTAGGGCTTTAGATTAAGTTTAACGATATTGCTAAGAAATCTCCGAAGCTTTAGTTTCGTGTGTAGTTCACTATATGATGAGAATAGAAATGTGGTGCAAGAAAGGAAGATATATTGAGGGATATTAAGAGTTTAATATAACGATTGCCGCTCATTATATGGATAAACATGATTTTAAGCATTGGCTTAGAGAGAATAGTCTGGATAATTATCAAATGGATGCACCAAAGTTTGTATATGATTTATATAATTATGATGTACTTCTTTCTATGAATGAGATTTTTACTCTATTTGGTGGTGGTATATTGTCAACGGATGAGAGAAAGTCCGTATTGGGATATATAAATGATAAGAAGGCTAAAATAATATCCATTATTAATACTAATACCATAGAGATTCATACACAATATAGCCATTATAAAAGTTCAGATTATTTTAAGTCAGCTAATGAGGTTGTTTATTGGAGTTATTATTATAATATACCATTATAATGTGAAAATGGAATAGTACCAATAAGTATAAAAATGGTCAGTTTGAAAAAGGAAATATTAAACGGACTTATTTTGATCCTACTTTGGAAATGTTTTCATATGATCATAAATATATGGATTAAAGCAATGGAAGAATATATTGAAAAGGATGATATATTGAAAGATTTTTTAGATTCACTGGGAATTGATGAGAATATTACTTATGACACACGTAGAATTTCTCCATTGGTATTAGCATATTTGGGTGATGCGGTGTATGAATGGTATATACGATATTATTTATTGGCTTCTAAACGTGGAAGTGCTCATCATTTGCATAAAAGAGCGATTAAATATGTAAAGGCTTCATCACAGGCATATGCTATTAAACACATTGATCATATTTTAACTGATGAAGAAAGAAGTATCGTTCGTCGTGCCAGAAATCAAAAACCCCAGACTATTCCTAAAAATGCTACTTTGGCTGATTATTCTTATGCTACAGCGATGGAGGCACTACTGGGATATTTAATGTTAAAGAATCAAAAAAAACGTGTGGAACAGATTATGGGATATGTGATAGAGCGTATTAATGAACAAAAGTAGTGAGAGTATAATATATTCTCCTAGGTAGAGTATATAAAATATTGGATTTGGGAAAAAATATGAAAAAATTTAGTAAAAACGAAAAAATATATATGGTGATAGTATTAGTGCTACTGGCATTATTAATTGTAAAATCTGTGTTTTTAGATAAGGCAATTACTGTTAACACATCAGAGATGAATTTTAGCTACTGGGTGCATGATACAGCGATTCCTCAAGAGTTTGGTGATGGTTTTGTCTCTAATTATGTTTTAGTGAGTCGACTGGTAAAGATATCTGTTGTAGAAGATGAGAACAATCAAGAGGTGTTCGTAGGTAAAATACGACGATATTTGTTTGGCATTTTACCTGTGCAAGAAAAAAAGGTTATGACGTTAAAAAGTCCATTTGAGTAGGAGTGTATATGAGTAAGATAGAGGGGCGAAGACCTGTGATAGAGGCATTAAAAGCAGGGCATTCATTGGATAGTATATGGTTTGCAAAAAGTGTAAATCGGCAATCTGTTGGTGAGATTGTAAATCTTGCTAAAGAACAAGGCATTCCTATTAAGATGGTGGATAAGAAAAAAATTGATCAGATGTCTCAGTCTAATAATCATCAAGGGGTAATGGCATTTGCAGCAGCACATTCTTATGTTGATTTGGAGGATATTATTCATGAGGTGAGAATGTATAAAAATGCCATTATTGTAATATGTGATGAAATTAATGATCCTCATAATCTAGGTAGTATACTGCGTTCTGCAAATGGAGCTGGGGCAAAGGCGGTTATTATACCGAAACGTAGAAATGTTGGATTAACGCCGATTGTTGCTAAAACGAGTGCGGGTGCAATTGAATATACTCCTGTTTGCAGAGTGAACAATATTTCTAATACCATTAAGCAACTCAAAGATGCAGGATTTTGGATAATGGGAGCAGATGATAAGGCGGATGTATTATATTATGAGGCAGATTTATCTGGAAAATTAGCCATTGTTATTGGGAATGAAGGTCAGGGAATAGGACGTCTAGTGAAAGAAAATTGTGATTTTTTAGTTAATATACCAATGAATGGTCAGGTTAGTTCTCTGAATGCATCGGTGGCAGCGGGTATTTTATTATATGAGGTGGCAAAGGCTCATAGTAAATAGTAAAAATCATATATTTATAAGAATTTATATAACCATAAAAACGAGTAAGACTCGTTTTTATTTTGCAAATTATTGTAAAATAATAGAAAAATATTTATAAAATGGTTGACAAACTCTCGAAAGATGATACTATATAAATAGGAAATAAATGGAATTGAAAGATTTAATTGTATATCAGAGGAGGGAGTATGTCGCAAAGGATAAAAAGCATATTTGGAATTATCTTATTAGTTGCCTCTATTGTAGGAATATATTCTTGGGAAAGTTGGGGTCGGCAGCGATTAACGACAAAACAAATCATTGTTTTAAGTACTGATGTATCAGCAAATACTTTAATCACAGAGGACATGCTGACCTATTCCTATAGAAGTATGGAACATATTATTGATAATCCAGTAACAGATAAAAATGACATTATCGGTAAGATGTCTAAAGGATTTATTGCTAGTAACTCTGCCTTGTCTCAGTATTATTTTGAGGAAGCTGATTTGATACCACAGGAAGGTGAATATATTTTTCAATTACCAAAATCTTGGATAAAGTCCTGTCCCTCTACTTTAAGAAGAAGTGATGATGCTTATTTATATCCCATACTTGAGAAAGAGGAGAGGCATGAAAATATTAATGATGAATCAGAGTATATGGAAGAAATGGAAAAAATGTATTCGGAGGGTGAAGGTAGTGAAATTTTTAGTAAACATCTTATGGATGGTGAAACTGAAGATGCTAGTGAAAACGACAGTATGGAGATAAAACCTATTAAATGTCTTAAAATCGCATTTGTTAAAAATCAATCAAATCAAGAAGTTCAGTCAGTTGGTAAACAATCGAGAATAAATGGTACATCCAGTGTTGCAAGTGTGGAACTTATTGCTACATTTTCAGATATTCAGCTATTGGAAGATTATCGAAAAAAGGGATATCAATTTATGATTTTATATCAATAGGAGGATGAATGTCTACTATTACACGACAGTATTTGTTAGATAATGTATATGTGTTTTTAGGAGCAGATGCCAAAGTAGGTGTGACCATGCTAACTAGTTGCATTAGTCAAAGTATTGCAAGACAGGGGATTGATGTATTGCATATACATTTAGATGGAAAATTTGGGAATGAATACTATAAGAGTTTATATGAAATACATGATGTTGGTCTGGATGATTTAAAATTAAAATTAAAAAGTGGGATTTTAAATATAGAAGATATCAAAAGTGTATGTGATGTATTGTATGGCAATCTATATCATATATCTGGGGTAGCAGATATACTTAAGAAACATGACTATACACCTAATCAAATACATATGTTATTAGAACAGTGTAATCAAGTATTTGATTTTGTGATAGTAGATGCAGGCAGTGATATTCATTTAGCGATGAGTATTGCCGCATTATTATCCACAGATAATAGATTTATTGTATTAACTCAACAATATTTAGCAATTAAACGATTTTATGATATAAATAGTATTTTAGAAAATATGAGTATTAGTTTTTCTGATGCCATTGTTAATAAATATATTTCATATGATAAATTGCCATACTTAAATGATATATCAAAACGAATTGGTGATAAATCTATTATATCCATTCCTTATTTGGAATATGGATGGCAATGTGAGGCGGATGGAATTTCATTAATCGAATTTGGACATAGGGAGTTTATTATGAGGATTGAATTTATTGCTAGACGGTTAATAAGTAGTGCAGGGTATCGGTGGGATGAGAATAAATCGATTATTAGAAAGGGTTTTGGTCTATTTAAGAATATTGCTACTGTGTTTAAAAATCGATAATTGTATGTTTGATAAATTGACTTAATACTGTTCTCAATGTACAGTTAATTTTAAGAGTATTATAACATAGTGAGTTTTAAGATTATATGATGATTTTAGTAGAATAAGGTGATACTATGAATGCATTTAATTTAGATGAATATATTTCACATATTAATAATTATGATACTATTTATGAGAGGTATACAAAGAATAACTATTTAATAGAGGATGTTAATAATATTAAAAACTGTTATATTAAAAATAATGCAGGAATAGAGGAAGATGATTATAAAGAATTTTTTAATATATGTAGACAGATACAACGAGAATTTTCTGATGATGCAGCTGATGATAAAGATTATATGGGTGCACTTGAACGACAGAAAAAAGCGATTATTGGATATGAAAAAGAGGTGAGGTATTTTAAAGAAAAAATTAGAGAGTATTTAGATAATCATCATATGGATAGTATTAATATTCCAATGTGGTATCCAAATCTCATAGAAGGTATTTTTCAAGAAAATTGGGGATTGGCTGGACTTTCTGAGTGGATTAGGGCAGATGATGATAAATTTAGGAAGTCGAGTTCAGCAAAAGTCATCGGTGATAGAATTTATTTTATGATTGGTGGAAAATTAGAATTGCAACCACAGAGTATATCCAAATCACGTAGGGATCAACTGAGAAATGCACTGTTATTAAAAACACCTAAAAAAAGATTAAATGATGATTATCATGAAGTGTATTTATTAGATGGGACTCGAATTACTATTTATGGTCAGGGTAGAACGAAAGAAGGTCAAGATAGTATTGTATTTAGAAAATTTTTTGTCAGAGATTATAGTTTTGAAAGACAGGTGGCATTTGGAAGTATTCCCAACGAGGCAGTTGAATTATTTAAAGTCATGATAAAAATAGGGTTCAATGTGGCATTTACAGGTGCGGTTAGAACAGCTAAAACCACTTTTTTAACAACATGGCAAAGTTATGAGGATGCATCATTAGAAGGTGTTTGTATTGAAACGGATCCCGAAATTCCATTTCATGAAATTATGCCATCGGCACCTATTTTACAATTAGTGGCAGATGGAGAGAATTTAAAAAACATCGTAAAAATTATTATGCGTTCTGATGCAGATTATATAGTCTTAGGTGAGGCAAGGGATGGTGTGGCATTGCAGACAGCAGTAAAAATTGCGAATAAGGGCACACGTAGGGTGAAGATGACCTATCATACCAGTGATGTGGTGGATTTTTGTTATGATGTAGCTGATGAAATTGTTAAAATGTATGGCGGTTCCATGTATAGTACCATTTTAAAAGTGGCTAAAAGTTTTCAATTTGTATTTCAGTTTATACAACTTAGTGATAAATCGCAAAAACGTCTAAATGGCATATATGAAATACAATATGATATTAATAAGGGCATCATTATGCATAGAATTTGTGAATACTGCCCTACATTAGAAAAATGGAATTGGTCGGCTGATATTGGGCAATCCACTCTTAATTTTGCAAATATGGAGGATGGTGAACTAAGCGATCAATTTATGGATGTATTACGTTTTTTAGAACAGAGTAGTCCCATGGATAAGGCACATCGATATTTTTACCCAGAGTATAAGCATTTAAAAGGATGAGTATTAAGTACGGGGCATTCACTAGAATGATTTTATGAGGGGCGATGTAAGGAGGAATGTGTTGGATATACTAAATATAGCAGTTAGCTGGGTATTGTATTTATTTATGTTGATGGCAGTATATATGATATTTTTTCCTTTGATGGATATAACAAAATATCATGAAATAAGAATGTTGCCTAAATCAAATAATTTGATATATAGACATCTTAGAAATTTATATATAAGTTTATATGGTGAAACTGCTGAAGTAAAACTACATCGAGGTATAGGTATGTCATTTATTGTGTATATTTTATGTATCGTATTATTTGGTCGTAGTATACATATCAGTAGCTCATTATTAGTGGCTAGTATACCCATTGTTTTTATGTACTGTATGCTAAGGGTTAGAGTATATTCTAAGCAGGTGGAAGGAAGTTATGAGGGAATATCTTATACAGCGGAGTTGTTAAATCAGTATCAAATACATAATCAAAATATGATAGAGGCATTAGCACAGTGCATACGATATATTGATAATTGTCCAAATGTTCAGTCTCAGACATATAGACTGTCCATGAAATTAAAACTTTATACAAGAGATGATGATATGAGGCAGATGGTGGATGAATTTGCCAATGCTATTAATACGCATTGGGCAGATATGATATCGAATAGTATATTTTTATCACTAACCACTGGTCAAGATGTGACAAAATCTTTGGAAGATATCTTAATAGAATTAAAAAGAATAAAGTTAGTTCATGAAAAATCATATCAAAATACATCAGAAGGATTTTTGATTATTAAATATATTTTACCTATTTTATATATAGGTAGTGTATATATGGGAATACATTATTTTAATTTGAGCATGAAGCAATATATAAATTATCAATTTTCTACACCATTGGGATTAAAAATGTTTGCTATTAATTTACTACTATTTGGAATCAATATTTTACTGATGATGATTTTTAAAAGAAGAAAATTTGATATAAAATGATGCATTATAAAAAATGTTAAAGTACAAATGTTTATATTATGTAGGGGGTATTTATGAATATTTCAGGGCTAGTATATATTTTTCTTCTTTTGACTAGCTTCTTAGGTATAAGCATATTTTATCAGAATATATATAGACGTGGTAGAGAATATATTCGATTTAAAACGCTTTGGAAAAAAGAATTAATTAGTGGAATAACTAAAAATACAAAGTTAATACAGCAAGTTAATCTAAATTCTAATGAAGGTTTTAAAATGATGTATTCGATTATTCGATATTTGGTGTTTATAATATGCACAATATATTTTTTTACCAATGAAAAGTTAAATTTTTCCACCTTATCTATCATTATACTTTTATTTTTTATAACTAATCCGACTAAAAGTATTTACAATCGGAGAACATTATATGGATATATTTGGGATACAAGAGTTGATTTAAAAAAGAAAAAAATTGATCAAGATATATTTTATGCGATGACTAGACTTAAAAATCTATGCTATGCACAAGGTTCTAATGCTGTTAGTGGTGGATATTTAATTGAACTGTTATTGAAAGATGCGGAGGTGACATATTATGCGTTTTCAAAGTTGTTAATACTATGGCGACTGGGCAATAAGCAAGAGGCATGTGCATTTTTTTCTAGTGAACTAGATACAAAGATGGCATATGAATTTTCTAATATTCTTTTAAAATTGGATGATATGCAGCCTACAGATATGGTTCATAGACTGGAATTATATCAGCATCATATAAGAGAAGAAAGAATGACGGAGGAGTTAAAATTACAGGAGGTGATAAGTTATATTCTTTATATGCCTATTATTGCATCAGCATTTTTTATTATGTTAAATTTTTTAGTGGTGGTAGTTATTATGGATACTATGATAATGTTACAGAACATATAAGGTATGGTATGTAAGTTTAGGAGAGGTGAATATGAAAAATATAATCGTGATTATTTTTACAATTGTTTTAGGTGTATATATCGGTATGAATTTTATCATGGGGGATGGAGATAATGGTATCTCATTCCAACGTGGAGCGGAAATAGTTTCAGAAAAAGCTAGTAGTGAATTTTTAAAGATAAGTGATTATAATCCATCAGAATTATAAAGGTAATAGTATGAAAAATATTATAGTGATAGTTTTTTCCGTGATGTTGGCAGTATATATTTTTGGCATGATTTTAGGAGATCATAATTCTATTAGAATGCATGGTCAAGAAATTATGCAACGTCAAATTCAAGATATGAGAATAACTCCTTAAGTGGAGAAGAAGTGGTAGAAATTTGACTATTCTCACATTAATGGTGGACTGATAGTGGGTGGGTAGGAATTCGGCTCTACTCACCTAAAGGAGGACATATGAAAAATTTTATTGTGCTAGCTGCTGTTTTAGTGCTTTTAATGACTTTTCCGATTCAATATGCATTGAATATAAAAAATCATCAAACCATTAGTATCACTCAAAAATATACTAATAATGCAAAAGAAAAAGCACGTCAAATCGGTTATTTTTCAGAAAATATTATTAATGAACTCATCAATAATTTAATAACTGATGCGGGACTTGAAAGAGATGATATTATTGTAGAGGCAACGGATTTATCTCATAGAAAAAAACGTGGGGATATGTTGCATTATAAGGTGACGATTAGATTAGCATGTTTGATTGCTGCTCAAGATATATGGGGGATTGATAACAGTGAAAATTTTGGTATTTATACCATTGAAAATGATGCGCCTAGTGAGTGGTTAATGCCATGAAAGTTTTGATTACGGGTATTGCGATATTAATACTACTATTGCAATTTAATCTTTTTCAACTCGATTTTGATCGTTATTTAAGAGCTATAGATGACTTGAAATTTCAAGCAGAGGACTGTGCAGTTGCAGGAACTTTGTGCATCGTAGATGACGAATTTGCAGTAGGTAATATTGTTTATGATATTAGTCAGTCTGAGGTTATAATTTATAATTTGCTGATGGAGAATATGAATTTATCTACTGCCATGCATGCAAATGGTGATTCTTATTGGTTAGGTACATTAGATTATACTATTTGGTATTATGATGATAGTGGATTATGTACAAAAACTCATAATGGAGCAGTGGTTTCTAAACAAATGTTTGATTATGGGAATATATTTTATGATGAGATCAGCGGGTATCAATATTTGATATCATCGCCTATGGTCATAGTGAGATTGGATATAGCTGGAATAAAACATAGAACCAATTGGATAACATGGCATAATATTAGGAGGATGGCAAGTTATGAATATGGAAGTTAATTATTTATTAGCGATATATATTTCCATGGGTGCTAGTTATTATGATATTAGATATCGAAAAATTCCTAATAGTTATTGGTTAATAAATATGGTCGTTATAGTGATAATGAAAATGGTGAGCTGGCTATATAATTATGATTTGCCAGTGTATATAACAGGTATGATATTTGTTATGATTATTCATATTTTACCATTTCATATTGGAATTGTGTATGCGGGTGATATAAAACTATTTATGATGTTGGGATTTATTCTTGGTTGTGATATCACTATATATATTATTGCTGTGTCGTATATAGTTGGTGGTGTATATGCTCTGATTTATATGATATATCATCAAATTTTATTTTCTAGATTAAAGAATTTATATAGCTATATACAGCAGATTTTATTAACAGGGGAGATTGTTGCTTATCGGCATTTTTCTAATGATGATACGATACAGCATTCATTGCAAAGATGCCATAAAAAAGAAATTGCTTTTTCGGTATGTGCGGTATTAGCTATTGTTATTTATTCCTTGAGATATTTATTATTGGATTATATGCAATTTAGATTTATATAGTTTAATGGATAAGTATAGCTTAACATGGTCTTATACGAGAGGTGATAAATTGAAAAGTTATAATATTAATTATCTAGATAATACGGCTAATGATGTGGCTAATCATTTTATAAATGAGGAATGGACTAATATTTTTCGTGGCTATAAATTTAAGAATAAATATCGAGTGGATACACGGCTGCTTCATCAATCTTCACAGGCGGAAATATATATTTGTGATTATCATAATAAAAAATATATTGTTAAATTATACTCAAAAGATATGAACTTTAATTATAATTTGTTAGATAAGCTTAAAACGGTTTTTGATATAGATAAGGAGGAATTAATAGTCCCTATTATTGATGAAGGATATGTAGATAATAGACGATTTGAAGTTATGCCATACTATAGTAGAGGGGATTTAAGTAAGTATGGAAAAATGTCATATGCCGATATAAAATATAAGATTATTCCATTTATTAACAAGGCGTTACAAATAATACATCAATATGATATTGTGCACATGGATATAAAACCTTCCAATATTTTTATGGATAATCAAGGAAAATTTCATTTAGGTGATTTTGGAATTTCCTCTGTGATTGGTGATATGTCTAATAATATAACCAGTATTAAGGGTACATTGGCATATCGTCCTCCAGAAAGTTATGCCGATATATATATTCGTTCTATAAAAACGGATTTATATGGATGGGGAATGAGTTTAATATATTTTTGGACGGGCAAAGAACCCTTTGATGGTTATTCTCAGATGCAGATTGTTAGAAAAACCTTAGATGGACAAATACCTATTCCTAATGATATGCCTGATAATCTAAAGATATTAATTAGTGGATTAACCGCATATGATAAAAAGCAACGATGGGATAATGAGGATGTTTTATTATGGATAAATGGACGTCCTATCGATAAAACATCGCATAATAATATCTCTTTTTTAGAGTGTACTGTATTTAGTATTTATGATTTAGTGAGGGCTGTTACACAGTCGACAAAATATTGGGCAGAAGGGGTATATCGATTTCAAAATGGGCTATTCGATGATTTTTTTAAGCGACAAGGCGATAATATGTATGCGGTATATAAAAAACATCAAGCGATTATAGCTAAAGATGAGATTAAATATATATCAGATGATACATATAAAAGTAGCATGTTGGTAGATGATAAGGGCATATCGATTCTAAATGTGGGAGATACTATAGATTATGAGCGATTATTTTGTAAGCTATTATTAGAATCTCAGCTACAGATGAATCTAGATAAAATATCTATTGGATGGTCGGATAGATTATTTTTAAGTTTTGATGAATTAGCGACTACCATATTAGATAGTTTATTAATAGAGGATTTGGACATTTTCTCTAATGATTTAAGTAATAATTTAGATGCTGATGCAAGAATAATACAGCAAATGTATCAAAGAGGTGTATTAGAAGATATTTTTAATATATATTTGGACTATCATAAGATATCTGCAATTATTTATTTGGATTGTCGGGAAAATTTATATAAATGGTCTATGCACATGATGGAAACACCATATTTTTACTATAAAAATCATAAAATTACTAATTTTGAGCAGTTAATTCATCTACTAACTCATTATAATACGGGGGTGGGAAATAATATGGATGCTAATTTGAGTTTTTTACAAGAAATTGATCGGTTAATGAATATGTCGATTGTTAAAATATGGTTTTTAGAATATTTTAAAAAACCATATGATATGATGCTAAATATGTGCTATACAAGAGGATAATATGCATAATATCTATGAATTAATATTTTTAACAAAGAAAATTATAGGCGATAAATATGCAATTGATTTACTGATGATGCATATTTTAAATCATCCTATGGTAAATATTGATCCATATCAATTAAAAGGGTGTCAAAAGTTCAATGTTTTTTATGGTTATATATCGACATATTTATCTTTTTTGTATTCTATTTATCCTTTAAAGGGGATATTTTACATATTATTAAAGATGGCTTATCATCTAGATGATAAATATGAATATTTTATATCCACATTTCAGCGACCATATGATGGATTATGTCATCAACTATTGTTAACTGCATCGTTTGGTGATGAATTAAATTGTATGTTGTGCAGAAAAAAGTATTTTAATAGATTATGTACTATAACTTCATGTGGGAAATTAACAGATGTTTCCAAGATAAAAAGATGGCATACTATATTATCTAATACAGACTATAATGCTTTTATTAAGATATTTGTGGTTGAAAAATTGTTATCAATATTAAGTATATCATTGGTAGCATGTCTACTGATGATGTATATATATGTTATGATAGTGCATCCTGCCACAAAGGTAAGAATATATATGATATTAATGTTGATAGGTATTATAGCTATGACATTTATGGAAGATAGTAATTTGGTTATCTATTATAAAAACATAATTATTATATGTTCTATATTGGAAGAAACTTCGTTATTTGCTTATAAAAATACAGATTATAGTATGACATATTTGATTATTTTATGGATAGTGGGTATATACGGAATAAGATTTATAAAAGTTCTTAGATTATCTCAATATCATCTAAAAAAAGATATAATTTTTATTCGGCTAAAGCATAAATTTATTCATCGGGATGACGATAGTGTATTGCCTTTATTTTTGTATCAAAGTATGGTAAGAGATGATGTTGACATGAAAAGTATGCATTTGATATTAAATTATCTAATGATTGCTAATGTCAATATGGACATAAAAAGAGGGTTTAGACAAAGGGTTGTTGACGAATATTGTAGTCGTAAAATATGCAATATTGCGGAATGTTTAGAACGAGGATCCTTAAAACAAATGGAAGAATTAACTGACGATTTAAATGATCATCGATATATGGATAAATTTGTTTTAGTTATTATGATACTATGTGAGCTATTTATCTGTTCTATATCATCTGGATATCTTTTTAAAATATTATTGATAATTTTATCTGCAACACACTGCACAAAATTAGAAATTAATTATAGAAATTATAAGTATAAGATGAAGACGTTGGATGATTTATTAAGAATGAATGAGAATTTTAGTACATTGTAAGTAATGTCTAAAGAAAAGCAAACGAATTTGTATTCTAAGTATTATGAAAGGATTTTGTATGCAAGAAAATACAAACAAATTTTTTGAATGGGATATTGCGACATACCACGAAGCATTAAAAAATGGTAAAGTGACAGTTGAGGAGTGTGTCAGGTATTATCTAGATCGTATTGATGCATTCGATCAAAAAGGGGTAAAACTAAATAGTATTATAGCAATAAATCCTAATGCTATTGACATTGCTAAGTCAATGGATGAGCAGATGAAAAAGGATGGTATGAAGGGAACATTATTTGGCGTGCCGGTGCTCTTAAAAGATAATGTTGATATGAAGGGTATGCCAACTACCGCTGGCAGTTTAAGTCTTGAAAATAGTTATCCTATGGGAGATGCTTTTTTAACGCAAAAACTAAAAGAGGCGGGTGCATTAATATTAGCTAAAACGAACTTACATGAGTTTGCCATTTGGGGTGAAACTATTAGTTCTGTTTTAGGTCAAACGCTCAATCCATATGATCAAACTCGTACGCCAGGGGGTTCCAGTGGTGGAACGGGTGCAGCAGTTGCCTCAAATATGGGTATGGTTGGTATAGGTACTGATACGATTAATTCGGTACGCTCACCGTCTTCAGCTAATAATCTAGTTGGAATCCGTCCAACGATTGGCATGGTTAGTAGACATGGTGTGGTGCCATATTCATATACTCAGGACACTGCTGGACCGATTGCCAAAAATGTGTCAGATGCTGTACTTGTGTTAGATGCGATTCGTGGATATGATGCTCAAGATGATGAAACCGCATGGGGTTATACACAACAGCATGATGTTCTTGCTAATTCATTAAAAGCAGATGGATTAAAGGGCAAAAAAATTGGTGTGTTAAATGGTTTTTTTGGTAAAGATGATATTCATGCTGATATTAATGAAGCGGTTAGAGGTCTGTTAAAGCAGGCTCAAGAAGCGGGAGCAATATTAATAGAGGTTAATGATGAAATTGATTCGGATTATCTAGTGAAAAATGTCAGTGTTCATTTATATGATTTAAAAGATCATCTAAATCATTATTTAAAAACACTTCCAGAGAGTGCGAAAGTACATTCATTAGATGATATTTTAAAAAGTGGATTATATCATGAAGGTGTCAAAGAAAATATGATGATGGCTTCCAAATTATCAACTGGTACATCGGAATATAAAGAACGATTGATATCTCAACAACAAGTTAGAACAAGAGTAATGGATATGATGGCAAAATATGATATTGATGCTTTTGTATATCCGCATCAAAAACAATTAACTTGTAAAGTTGGTGGTTCACAAAATGAAAGAAATGGTGTTTTAGCATCAGTAACTGGTTTTCCATCAATATGTATTCCAGCGGGATTTTCTAAGCCATCGAAAGATGCACCTATAGGTGTTCCTATTGGAATGGAAATTTTAGGCAGACCATTTACAGAATCTGTTCTTATTGAAATAGCATATGGAATCGAATCTATTGGGTCAAAAAGAAAGGCACCAAAATTATAATGGCTAAATGTTATAGGGATGGAGGGAAGTATGAATAAGGCGATATCAGATAATTTTAATTATTTTACAAAAAATTATAGAGAAATTTACGATGCTTATCAAGAGTATGGTAAGGCAGTTCATAATGTTGAAGGCGGACTAGGTAATCCATGTGCATGTATTGTTAAGGTGGCTATATCTGTTACCGCTGGGAAAATGTTTGCACTTGAGACACATATTAAAAAAGCGTTAGAAGTTGGTAGAACACCAAAGGAGATTGAGCATACTATCCTTCTGACAGCACCTACTGTTGGATTTCCAACGATGATGGAAGCTTTAATGGTGTTTAGACGGGTGATGGAATCAAGAAAATAGATATGGAGTGATATAAAAGTATATTGTAAGGTTATATTAAAATTTGTGGATGATATAAATGGTATATTAGGTGAGAAGAGTAGAACCTCTATTGTGTAGTTTGCTCTCCTTACTTTACTATATAGGGAGGTGAATGCATGACACAATATTCAGATTATGAAGAAAAATTCGCTAAAACGGTACGCAAGGAAAGTTTAGAAAAAGTGAATGGTCAGGGAATTTATGCAAATGATTTCATATTGCCACATATGCTTTATGCTGCTACAAAATTAAGTCCGCATGCCCATGCAAAGATAGTAGAGATTTCCACTGATAAGGCAATGCTATCCAAAGGTGTTCAAGCAGTTATAACGGGTAATGATTTTAAACAAAATATAGGACTGTATTTAGGTGATAAAGCGCTGATTGCCAGAGATGTCGTTCGTCATCATAAAGAAGTGGTAGCTGTTGTAGTGGCTGATACATATGAAAATGCCTGTCGTGGGCGGGATCTTATAGAAGTAAAATATGAGATGTTACCGCCTATATTATCTCCGCAAGATGCATTAAAAGAAGATGCTATTTTAATTCATCCCGATATGGCATCTTATTCACATATCACACCTATTCATCCAGAACCTGGAACTAACATTGCCAATCGTACAAAGATACGTAAAGGTAATATGGAAGAAGCATATAAAAAATCTGTTAATATTATTGAAACAGAAGTTGAAATAGCAGTTGGTGATCATGCTGCAATGGAACCAAGGGTCGCAATTGCTGAAATTAAG
>PDWI01000464.1_pt1 | contig 73653 bp, 60 predicted proteins | sample 1430891 | NCBI WGS metagenome assembly PDWI01 (sample SAMN01162508, study PRJNA174530) | Oral metagenome, whole genome shotgun sequencing project. | biome: Marine environment; feature: Marine mammal; material: Swab sample of the gingival sulcus; isolation source: swab sample of gingival sulcus...
AGAAAGTTGCATTACAAAATATAATAGAAGCAATGGCATACAATCTTTACCGTTTGCCAGCCCTTGTTACATACAATAGGAACAGTTAAGCAAAAAAGCCCCGATAATAGGCTATTTGATAGCCTATTATCGGGGAAGGGGAAGCTATAGTTAGCATAAAATTTACGCTAAAACATAAAATAATGGAAGACAAGAGGCGTTAATCTGAATAAAACTAATTATGCAAAGCTCTACCCTTGGTGGGAGGTGGACACGAGCAAGGGCAAAGACCTGCGAGTGGACGGAGGGGGGTATAGTTAAGAGTTAAACAAAGAAAAATATAAGATTATGAAACGTATATTACAATTAAGCCTAATCCTTAGCTTAGGACTGACAGCTAAGGCTTTCGACTTGAAAGCACAAACAGCCAAAGAGATTGTTCAGATGAGTATTGACAGACCCAATGGCGATACTCGTCAGTCGGAGATGACAATGACACTTATCAACAAACGAGGTCGTAAGCGTGAACGCAAGATGCTCTCTTACTCTATTGACTGTGGCAAGAACAAGCAGGACAGCAAGTCAATGATGTTCTTCCTTTACCCTGGGGACGTCAAGGGAACAGGCTTCCTTACTTGGGACTATGACGAGATTGGCAAAGATGACGACAAATGGCTCTATCTCCCTGCGATGAAGAAAACAAGACGTATCAGCGGTTCGTCTGCCAAGAAAGACTACTTTATGGGGAGCGACTTCACCTACGACGATATGGGTAAACGCAACGTTGATGAGGACAGCCACAAGCTTCTTGCTAAAGAAAACTCAAAAGACGATAAGCCTTGCTGGAAGATTGAGTCTATCTCCAAGGACAAGCGAGATGTCTATGCCAAGAAAATCTCTTGGATACGCAAAGACTGCCTAATACCTATTCGTGTAGAGTATTACGACAAACGAGGCAAGCTACAAAGAGTCTTGACGATGTCTCATATCAAAAAGATAGATGGCTTTTGGCTTGCTCAGCGAATGAAGATGGACAACATTCAACGCAAGCACCAAACAATCTTGGAGATTAAAGATCCAAAGTTCAACATCAAATTGAGCGAAGGGAAGTTTAATACAAACAACTTAGAGGGAGGACATTTGTAATGTTTGGCAATAAAGTTTTTCAACGTTTAGCTATCCTTGGGGCAGTAGCCGTAAGCCTTGCCCCAAGGATAATAGCTCAGGAGCAAGCCTTTAGCTTTAGAGGTTTTGTAGATACCTACCACGCTATGGCGGTAGAGCAGGATAATGATTTCCTCTCCTCTCGCACTCGTCTGAGAGCCGAACTGGAGCAACGCTACGATAGAGCGAAAGCTTTCGTTTCGTTTAATGCCAGCTACAACGCCCTTGAAGAGAAGAAGCAATCCATCGAACTAAGAGAAGCTTATCTAGACTACAAGGACGAGCATTGGTCGCTCCGTCTCGGACGGCAGTTTGTCCTTTGGGGCAGTGCCGATGGCGTGCGTATCACGGATTTGATCTCTTCAATGGATATGCGAGAGTTTTTGGCTCAAGACTACGACGATATTCGTACGCCTGTGAATGCTCTTCGCTTCAACATCTTCAACGACAAGCTTAACCTCGAGACGGTCTTAGTGCCAAAAGTTGAAGCTTTTCGCTTCTCAATGAATCCCGAGAGTGCGTGGTTTCTCTTCAAAGGACAGGGGACACAAGCCAATCAGGGAGGAGAGTTTGCCTACCTTGATGAGCTACCCAAGATGAAGCTCTCAAATGTAGAACTTGGCACTCGCCTAAAGGCAAGTCTTGCTGGTTTGGACTGCTCGCTATCTGCACTTTATACTTGGAATAAGATGCCGATATTCTTTTTCGGGCAACTACTGCCTAATAAGATGACTTTGCTACGTGCTAAGTACTATAGAATGGGCGTTATCGGAGCGGATTTCTCTAAGCCTTTGGGCGAGCTTGTCCTGCGTGGCGAAGGAGCTTATAAGTTTGATAAGGCTTTTCAGACGACAGACAAGAGCAAGCAAGAGCCTAAGCGTTTGAACTCTCTACACTACCTACTTGGACTTGATTGGTATGCTCCGAACGATTGGTTTATGTCGGTTCAGTATTCTGCAGAGAGGATTTTTGACTACAGCTCTGATGTGTTGCAAAATAAGTATCTAAGTTTGGCAACGCTCAACGTAAGCAAACAGCTCTTAGACAATACGCTCAAGCTTTCAAACTTCCTCTACTTTGATGTGAACCATCACTCTTTGTTCAATCGCCTATCCTTGGATTATGCCTTGACGGATCAGATACACCTTTACCTTGGTGCCGATTATTTCGGTGAGGGCAAGGGCAAAGGTATGTTCGCTCGCTTCAAGGATAATTCGGAAGTCTTCTTCAAGGCTCGCTATAGTTTTTAGATAATACCATCACGCTGGTACAGAAGTGCCATCACGTTGGCACATCTGTACCAAAGGGGTGGTACTCGAGTGCCAAACGGGTGGCACTACTGCTTTTGTCCTACAAGAATAGATTCGACACGTAATACATAAACTTTTATACAAGTAATAGAAATGAATATCTTATCTAAAGTTAAGAGCTATATGGGAGCAAGGCGTCCTTTCTTTACGCTTTCGCTCGTCAGTTCGGCTCTTTATGGGCTTCTCTCTCTCGCCCCTTTTGTCCTTATTTGGTTCGTGGTGCGTAGCGTTCTGACGCACAATGCTGTAGATGACTCGGTCTATACCTATGCTTTCTGGGTAATGGGTCTGACGATCTTGTCTATCTTGCTTTACTTCATTGCCCTAATGCTCTCGCACCTATCGGCTTTTCGTGTAGAGACGAACCTCCGACGAGAGGCGATGAAGCGTGTTGTACGTTTGCCATTAGGCTTATTGGACAACAAACTAACAGGTAAAATGCGTAAGATTATTGACGATGACTCTTCGGCAACACACACCTTCATCGCTCACATCTTACCAGACCTAATCGCAAGCATTATGGCTCCTATCGGTCTGCTGATTATGATGTTTGTCTTTGATTGGCGTTTTGCCTTGGTTTCGCTCGTGCCTCTCCTTATTGCCTTCTCGATAATGGGGACAATGATGAATTCATCAGCCAACAACTATCAAAAGCAATACCTCACAGCTCAAGAGGAGATGGCAAGCGAGGCTGTTGAATATGTGCGAGGCATTCCTGTGGTTAAGGTCTTTCAGCAGACGGTGTATTCTTTCAAGCGTTTCTATGATAGCATTATCAACTACAAAGACTTAGTCTTATACTTCACGATGCTTTGGCGACGTCCATTCACGCTATATCTCGTTGCCATCAATAGCTTTGCTTTCTTCTTGATACCTGTTAGTATCGTACTAATGAATCAAGGCGAAGCAATGGCAATGGTCATTAGCAACCTTTTCCTCTATATCTTGGTAGCTCCTCTTTTTGCTTCGCAGATAATGAAGGTGATGTATTTGCAAAACAATCTGTATCTGCTCCAACAAGCTTTTGAGCGTATTGAGAAAATTACCGAGGGCGAAGTCTTGGAAATCTTGGGCGAGCCTAAGACAACAGACAGAGCAGACATAAGCTTTGAAAACGTTAGTTTCCGTTATGAGGGAGCAAAAGAGAATGCCTTGAGCAACATCAATCTAAGAATTGCAGAGGGGCAAACGCAGGCTCTTGTCGGCACTTCGGGTGGAGGTAAGACGACGCTTGCTCACCTTGTACCTCGCTTTTGGGACTGCTCGGAGGGCGTTGTCAAGATTGGTGGCATAGATGTGCGTCAGATGAGCAAAGAGGATTTGATGAATAAAGTCTCTTTTGTTTTTCAAAATACGAAGCTCTTCAAGACTTCTCTACGTGAAAACATCTTATATGGTAAGCCTACAGCGAGCGAGGAAGAACTAAATAGAGCCATTGATTTGTCGCAATCTCGTGAGATAATTGAGCGATTACCCAACGGCTTGGACACGAAGATTGGCACAGAGGGGACGTATCTATCGGGTGGCGAGATGCAACGTATCGCCTTGGCTCGTGCCTTCCTCAAAGATGCTCCAATTATTGTCTTAGACGAAGCAACAGCTTTTGCCGATCCAGAGAATGAGGCTCTGATACAGCAGGCTCTCCGTGAACTGATGAAAGGCAAAACCGTCTTGATGATTGCTCACCGCCTGACAACGGTACAAGGCTTAGACAACATTGCCGTGCTAAGCAAAGGGCAAATCATAGAGCAAGGTTCGCACGAAGACCTCCTTAGCAAAGGACAAGTCTATAGCTCTATGTGGGCAGAATATCAGAAATCTATTCAGTGGCATATCTAAAAAAGAAAGAACTATGATACAATATCTTCAAAATCGTTTAGCTCTATCTGAGGAAGGAGCTAAGAACTTAATCAAAGGGATTCTGTGGACAAGCCTGCAGAATATCTCGCTGATGCTTCCTGCCATCTATGTTTATTTTTTCCTAAAGGACTATCTCTCGGCAGAAAATGCTGGGGTACACTCTGGCTATAACTTCTATATCCTCTTGGCTTTGGGGCTAATGCTCATCATTTACCTCATCTCTTTCAAGCAATATGCCAGCGTTTATACGAATGTCTATCAAGAGAGTGCCAAGCGACGTATTACACTTGCCGAGAAAATGCGTAAGCTACCTTTGGCATACTATAGCGAGCATAACCTCTCGGATTTGACCGCTACTGTAATGGAAGACAACAATCACTTGGAGCAGACCTTCTCTCACAGCATTCCACAAATATTTGCTTCTATCATCAGTGTATCTCTAATCCTATTGGGGCTGTTTACTTTCAACTGGCAACTAAGCTTAGCTCTCTTTTGGGTCTTTCCTTTAGCCCTTGCGATCCTCATCCTCTCAAGGCAAAAAATGAAGCAACTACATCAAGAGGCTTATCTTGACAAACGTGCCGTATCGGAGTATATCCAAGAAGGCTTGGAGGAAATTCAAGAAATCAAATCCTACAATGGCGAAGAAGCCTACGGACAAAAGTTTGATGAATGCCTCAAGCACTACGAAAAAGGCTTGATCAAGGGCGAAATGATTGGCGGTTCTCTGCTTAATGGCTCGTATGTTGTCCTCAGGTTAGGACTACCTTCGGTTTTGCTCTTGGGGACGTATATGCTTAGTGAGGGAACAATCAGTTCCTTTACCTTCTTAATCTTTCTGATGATTGCCTCAAGCATTTACGTGCCAATTATTGAGATATTCAACAATATCGCCGTTCTTGCTTTCCTTGATGTCCGCATTGACAGAATGCGTGAGATTCAGCAGTTACCAACGCAGAAGGGAACAGGCAGACTGGAGACTGAGCATTACAACATTACTTTTGAAAATGTGGGCTTTGCTTACGAAGAAGGCAAGCAAGTCCTTAATGATGTCTCTTTTACGGCAAAGCAAGGCGAAGTAACGGCTTTGGTTGGAGCTTCGGGCTGTGGCAAAAGTACCGTTGCAAAGCTGGCTGTTCGCTTTTGGGACGCTCAAGCAGGACGTATCTTGCTTGGAGGCAAGGATATTGCTGACATTGACCCTGAGCATCTCTTGGAGCATTACTCTATTGTCTTCCAAGATGTAGTCCTCTTCAATGCTTCTGTTATGGATAATATCCGCATTGGTAGAAAAGATGCAACAGATGAGGAAGTCAGAGAAGTCGCTAAGCAAGCACAATGTTTGGAGTTTGTTGAGCGACTGCCTAATGGCTTTGATACCATCTTGGGCGAGAATGGAGAAACGCTTTCAGGAGGCGAAAGACAACGCATTTCTATCGCAAGAGCTTTGCTCAAAAATGCTCCAATCGTTATTTTAGATGAAGCGACGGCAAGTATTGACGTCTCGAGTGAAACGAAAGTACAGCAAGCAATTTCCGAGCTAACGAAAGACAAAACGGTCTTGATTATTGCTCACCGAATGCGTACGATTGCTCAAGCAAACAAAATCGTTGTTCTTGGCAAAGGAGAAGTCTTAGAATCAGGTTCGCCTAAAGACTTGCTTGAGCGTGATGGACACTTCGCTCAGATGAACCACATATAGCACTTAATTTCAACAGATTAAGAACAACATCAACAAAGGCTGTCGCAAAGTTCTAATTTTGCAACAGCCTTTGTTAAATAGTCTGAAGATATTTTTTAAGATTATAAGGAAGGGTTTTCTTGGATATTCAAAATAAATATATTAATTTTGCAAGCAACTTAAGGTTTTAGCCCTGCCTGGATGGTGGAATGGTAGACACGAAGGACTTAAAATCCTTTGGCCATTATGGCTGTACGGGTTCAAGTCCCGTTCCAGGTACTAAACTTCAATTAGGTTGAAAAGAGTCTGTGTCTTAATCGGCACGGACTTTTTTTTGTCCTATCATTTACAAATTGGACAAACTGAAAAACTAACATTCAACTTGTCCAATCTATAAACAATATAATAGAAGGAGGAAACAAGAGCTATAAGTCAATAACCAAACCAATGCTTGGCATTACTCTACCGATACTATTCTCAAGCTCTTCTAACTGATAGCGAGTATTATCCTGAGGATCTCTAAGATACTCCCCTTGAGCATTGACCTTTGGCAGGAGATAAGCTTCACCAACATTCTCCGAAGCATAGACATTCTTAATATCAAGATAAAGGTTAATCGCCATAGTCTTTAAGAACCACGTCTTATCCAAGCGGATATCCAACTGCGAATAGCCCTTAAAACGCTTGGTATTAAGCTTTGTGTAATCAAAAATACCTGCTTTGCTAATATCATACTTTGCCACCAAAGACGAAGCATTATAGTCATAAGGCGTATAGGGGCGTCCTCCAACATAACGGAATTTAAGCCCTAACTCCCAATTACGCTTCAGATGAACTCCACCTGTAAAGGTTAGCAAATGGCGGTTATCCCAAGTAGAAGGGACATAAGCTCCGTTAACGTCCTTGAACTCGCTAAAGACAAGCGTATAAGCTAAAATACCATACAGACCAGAGTAGGACTTCTTCTGACAAAGGAACTCCAAACCATAGGCACGACCAGTAGAATTAAAGCTTACAGCTTCATTCCCCACAACGCCATAAGCTGAACCAAGATTAGCCAAGCTTACCTGCTTTTTGCGAGAAAAAGGATAATGCCTATAGCCTTTGTAGAAAGATTCAAGAGAGAATTTGAGGTCTTGCTTGGGGAAAAACTCAAATCCTCCAACGAAGTGCATCGCCTGCATATAGCGAGCTTCTGCCTTATTGGCAAAATCTAAAGTATGATCTTTATAACCCAAAATCGTATAAGCAGGGATTTGATGATACAAACCCGAGCTAACTTTAAGGGCTAATTGCTTCGTCAAAGCATAACGCAGAGATAAACGAGGCGACAGCTGTCTCAAAGGATTAGCCATCTCCTTGTTATAGCTCAAGCCCTCTGATCTGACAGCAAGCACAAGTCCCAGCTTGCGAGCGAAGAAATCTTTCTTAACCTCTGCCCAAAGAGCATAGTTCAAAAGGGATAATTCCGCACTATAATCAATAGGAATAATCCCAATAGGTAGAACAAGCTCTCGCTTTGTTCGGTTGGTATAGAAGAGATGCTTCAGACCTGCTCCGAGACTAAGCTTGTAACCTCGTCCAAGATTATGGTCAAGTTCACAACGAAGCCTTGTTTCAAGCTCACGAGAGCGATATTCCAAAGAAAGTTCTTGCTCCGTCTGATCTTTATACTTATGCGTATTATTCTGCCAAGTGCTTTGGCTCAAAACGAGGGCAAGCTTAGAGCCTTGCTCCATATAATGCTGATAATTCGCCCCAATGGTATAGCTCCATTGCTCTTGTATCGGGATATTATTTAGGATATAGTTATTCCGTCTAATCAGCTTGTCATCAGAAAGCCCATCATTCACAGAACTATTCAAGCAAAATTGGTCAATCGCTCCAACTCCTAAAATGTTTAATTGGTCTCGCTTGCCTAAACGAGACTTAACATTAAACTGGAAATCGGTATAAGTAGGCAAGAAAGGTAAACGTATAGCTTTGAAAAGGAACTGCAAATACGAATGCCTAAGAGCGAGCATATAGCTTGTACGTTTATTCATTGAGCCTTGCATCGTCAGTCCTGCATCAGATGTGCCAAGCGTAGCTCTAAGGTCAAACTTGTCTCTTTGAGGAGTTTTGGTTTTGAATTCAACAACTGAACTAAGAGCATTGCCTCTACTGGCAGAGAAAGCACTCGTAATAAAGTCAACACTTTGAAGCAAGTCCGTATTGATAATACCAACAGAACCACCCGTTGCTCCCTGCGTCTGAAAGTGATTGACAACAGGGACTTCAATGCCGTCAAGGTAGAACTTATTCTCCCCTGTCGCTCCTCCTCGTATGATAATATCATTTCTAAACCCTGGGTTAGAAGCAACCCCAGGGAGCGACTGCAAGACTTTCAGAGCATCTCGGTTGCCTCCAGGGTTTTTCTCCAAGCTCGCTATTCCAAGCGACTGCATAGAGACTGGACGAATGACAGACTTCTTAAAGAGAGAAGGAGCAACAACAAACTCGGCAAGTTGGGAACTATCCTCTTTCATCTCTATAATCAACGAAACAATGCCCTTGCGGGTAATCAGGATTTCCTCGGAAAGCTTACGCTCGTAGCCAATACTTGAGGCCTGCAACTGCTGATAACCCAAGGGAACATTCTTTAGCTCAAAATAACCCTTATCGTCTGTCATCGTTCCCTGTGTCGTCCCCACAAGGAGAAGATTAACATAAGCAAGCCCTTCCTTCGTAGCTTCATCAAGAACACGCCCCCTAATACTTGCCTTTGATTGAGCGAAGGCTTGAGTGCTTAGGAAGCCTAAAGTTAAGAATAAGAGTAAAAATCGGTAGAGGTTCTTCTTAAACATAACTAAAAAATAAATAGCAGGGCAAGAAGATTTACCCTCCTGCCCTGCATAATCCTCAATTAACTAACACTAATTAGTCGATACTTTTGCTTGTTTTATTGCTAAAAATATGGATAATAAACCCAACAACTACAGCCAACAAACCAACGCCAAGAAGCGTATTGTCATCGTAAGATGGATTAAATCCTGCATAAATCAATGTAATCGCTCCTAAAAGGAGAATCAAAACTCCAATATAATTCTTCATTGCTCTATATATTTACTTGTTATATTATCAATATGTTATTTATAATACAAAGAAAAGCATAATTTTCCTAAAATAAAAACCTTAAAGGTAGTTTGCTTACTATTCTTTAAGGTTTTTATAGGATATAATTAAAATTCCTTAGAGCTGACGAACAAGTTCTGAGAAGATACGTCCCATCTTAACGCTGGCAGCATTGGCAGCATCAATCACGTCTTGAGCATCGTTTACGAAGTCATCAGCAAAGTGATAACCTTCGTTTGTGATGACACTCATACCAAAGACACGAATCCCTGCGTGGCGAGCTACAATAACTTCAGGAACTGTACTCATACCAATAGCATCTCCTCCTACACTACCCCAAAACTTATACTCTGCAGGTGTTTCGTAAGAAGGACCTGTCAAACCAACATAAACACCTTCCTTAACCTCAATAGCAAGCTCTTGAGCAATGGCTTTCGCCTTAGTCATAAACTCACGGTCGTAAGCACGTGTCATATCAGGGAAACGTACGCCGAACATATCCTTATTAGGTCCGATAAGTGGATTAGGAAGATTGTTGATGTGATCCTTGATAATCATCAAGTCGCCAACTTTGAATGATGTATTGACACCTCCTGCAGCATTAGAGACAAGAAGATTCTCAATACCGAGTAACTTCATCACACGGATAGGGAAAGTAACTTGCTCCATTGGGTAACCTTCGTAATAGTGGAAGCGACCTTGCATCGCAAGCACAGGCACGCCGTTTAACGTTCCCGAAATTAAATTCCCCTTATGCCCTACTGCTGTAGAATGAGCAAAGTGTGGAATCTGATTATAAGGAATAACTGTTGGATTTTCAATAGAATTTGCCAATTCGCCAAGACCACTACCAAGGACGATAGCTGTCTTAATTTCTTTTGGCAAGCGAGAGGCTAAAAAGGAAGCCGCCTCGTGATAATGTTGTTCTTGCATAATCTTATATTTTTATATTATTTGTAAATTCTTTCTGCTAAGATAATACTTTATCCTTTATTTGGGCTAAGACTTCGGAATAAGTCTATCTGCCAAGGCACGAGCTTCGGTAATAATTTCTTCTTCGCCTTCTACATAGCCGTTCTCCATAAGGATTTTACCATCTACGATGAAGGTATCAACACAAGCTCCCGAAGTTGAATACACCAAGTTCGAAACAAGATTATTCATCGGTACAAGTTCAGGGCGGTTAAGGTCTATGAGCGAAAGGTCTGCCAAGCGACCTTCCTCAATACGACCAGCATTCAGTCCAAGAATCTCTGCTCCAATAGAGGTTGCCGAAGCAAAAATATCTTCTGCCTTTACAGCGGTACTATCATATCGCCAAACCTTACCAAGGAGAGAGGCAAGCTTCATCGCAACGAACATATCCAAGTTGTTGGAAGACGAACAGCCATCAGTCCCCAAACCAACCTTAATGCCACGCTTCTTATACTCCTCATAAGGGAAAGCATAACCGCTGGCAAGCTTCATATTTGACGCTGGATTGTGTACAACACTTGCTCCAGATTTGGCTACTAAGTCCATTTCCTCTTCATCAACCCAAATCATATGAGCTAAGACAAGGTTAGGGCTAAGAATACCCAGTTTATCTAAATAGCGTACTGGCGTTGTGCCGTGCAAACGCTGACACTCCTCTACTTCTCCTTTTGTTTCCGAGAGGTGTAAGTGAATCTTAACGTTATGCTCTTGAGCAAACTTATGACAGAACTGCAACTGCTCGCCCGAAACCGTATAAATAGCGTGAGGTCCAAGATTGAAAGTAATGCGAGAAGAAAACTCTTTGAACTTCTCCAAGTACTCATAGCTTCGCTTACGATCAAGCTCAGCACGCTTGGCATCTCCTTGGTCAAAGAGTGTGTAAGAAATCATTGCTCTCAAACCCATTTCTTCTACGGCACGAGCCGTCTGAAGCGGACACATATACATATCAAGGAAGGTACTCGTACCACTCTTGATCATCTCCAAGCAAGCAAGCCTTGCCCCAATATATACATCTTCATCTTTCATCTGAGCTTCTACAGGCCAAATGTAGTTTTCCAGCCAAGTCATCAGAGGCAGATCATCGCCATAACCACGGAAATGCGTCATCGCAGCGTGGGTATGCGTATTAATCATTGCAGGGATAATCGCTTTGTCCTTACCATCTATAATACGGCAATCCTTTGGAGCTTCGATATTTTCTGCAATCTTCTTGATGAGGTTACCCTCAATCAGTAGGTCTGTTATTCGCCCATCTAAGTAGGCATTCTTAATTAGTATTGACATCTATCTTTTATCTTTATTTAATCTTGAGGGAAAGCTTTATAGAACTCTGCTACAGCTTCAATCCCTTTGTAGAAAAAGTCAAGAGGCATATTCTCGTTTGGCGAGTGAATAGCATTACTCTCTAAGCCGAAGCCCATAAGAATAGTTTTAATCCCAAGCACACGTTCAAAAGCAGAAATAATAGGGATACTACCTCCTCTTCGAATAGCTAACGGACGTTTGCCAAAGACTTTCTCAATAGCCCCCTCAGCAACCTTATAAGCTGGCAGGTCTATAGGGCATAAGTAAGCCTCTCCACCGTGCATAGGAGTTACCTTAACTCTGATGTGCTTTGGCGTTATGCTCTCAATATACTTAACGAAGTCTTCACTTATTTTCTTATGGTCTTGAGCAGCCACTAAGCGACACGAAACCTTAGCATAAGCTTTGCTTGGCAAAACGGTCTTAGCTCCTTCGCCCGTATAACCACCCCAAATACCGCAAACATCAAAAGAAGGGCGACAGCTATTACGCTCCAAAGTATGGAAACCCTTTTCCCCCCAAACGGCATCAACATCAATAGCTTTTAGATATTTCTCTTCCGAAAATGGCACTTGTGCTATCATATCTCGCTCTATTTCTGTTAGCTCAATGACATCGTCATAGAAATGCGGGATTTGGATACGTCCATCTTCGTCTTGCACTTGGGCAATAAGCTTACAAAGTTCGTTGATTGGATTGGCAATAGCTCCTCCAAAATGCCCTGAGTGAACATCTCTATTTGGACCTGTTACCTCAATTTGCCAATAAGCCAAACCTCTCAAGCCTGAAGTCAGAGATGGTACATCTTTGGAAACCATTCCCGTATCCGAAACAAGAATAATATCAGCCTTGAGCATTTCCTTATGCTCACGGCAGAAGTCTTCCAAATGGATTGAGCCAATTTCTTCTTCGCCCTCAAAGAGGAACTTAACATTACACTTAAGCAAGCCCAAACGTAGAGCTGTTTCAAAGCCTTTAGCCTGTATCATTGATTGCCCTTTGTCGTCGTCTGCACCTCTTGCCCAGATATGTCCATCACGAACTTCAGGTTCGAATGGCTCACTTTTCCACAAGTCAAGTGGCTCAACAGGCATAACGTCGTAATGAGCATAGACAAGGACTGTAGGCAAACTTTCATCTTGTATATATTCGCCATACATAATAGGATTGCCCTCTGTTTGGAAAACCTCAGCTTTGTCTATCCCAAGGCTTAGCAGATGATCACGCCAATGCTCGGCACAAGTCTGCATATCTGCCTTGTGTTCACTCTTAGCACTAATGCTCGGAATACGGATTAGCTCAAAGAGGTCTTCAAGGAAACGCTCTTTATGTTCCTCAATATATGTTTTTATTTCGCTCATAACTTTATTGTTTTTTTGTTCTTAATATATTTACTCTTCCAAAAATAGAGAATCCTTATTGGGCAAGCATTTTTCTTGCGGTCGCTGAGCCTGTCGAAGCAAAGGCACAAGCTCTTTTCATCTTAGTTCAAATCGTTACGTTTCGACAAGCTCAACGACCGAGATACAACTTTACAAATAAATGATACACAATCTCTAAAAAAGAAGAGCCACCATTCTAATAAATAAACTGTTTAATATCTATCTTATCATAGCAAAGGTAATAATATAAACCAACATCTACAAAAATAAATAGGCTCACCCGAGGGTGAGCCTATTTATTAAAATTTATCTAAAACTATGCTAAGTCTTAGTAGCGTTCAAGAAGCTTTTCTACAGTTTCGATTTCAAGACCGTGAGCTGCTCCAGTATCACCTGTTTGACCGCTCATATAAGCGATTTGAGTGTCAGGAGTCAAGATACCTCTTTCTTCGAAATACTTGATACCTGCGTGTAGGCGTTCTTTATCTGACATTGACTCATCACCAGAGAAAGCAACAACACCGTAGTTAAGAGACAACTGACGAGCAAGTTTAGCTGTAGTACAGATTGCACATACAGGCACTTTCGCACGGAATGAAGATAGGTAACGAGCTGTACGACCTGTGAAGCTGTCTGTAACAAGCACCTTAGTATCAATAGCTTCAACACTCTTCACAGCTTGCTTAGCTAAGAAAGCTGTAGTTGTCTTTGTTTGCTTAGATGGAGACATATGTCCTTCTTGCTCAGTAGTACCAGCCTCAAGGCTTTCTTCTGTAGCACGGATAACGCGAGCCATTGTTTCAACAGCTTCTACTGGATAGTCTCCGTTTGCTGTTTCACCTGAAAGCATCACAGCATCAGTGCGGTTGTAAACAGCGTTAGCTACGTCACTTACTTCGGCACGTGTAGGAAGTGGATTCTCTTGCATAGACTCAAGCATTTGAGTAGCAACGATCACAGGCTTCTTAGCGTCAAGACACTTACGGATCATCATACGTTGGTAAGCTGGTACTTTCTCAGCAGGAACTTCGATAGCAAGGTCACCACGAGCGATCATAATACCATCACAGCTTTCAATGATTTCATCAATGTTGTCGATACCTTCTTGGTTCTCAATCTTAGAGATGATCTTCACATCGTGAACGTTGATGCTTGCCAAGATTTCCTTAACTTCTTCAATATCTTTCTTGCTACGTACGAAAGAGTGAGCGATGAAGTCCAAACCTTGTGGAGCAGCGTGCAAGATGTTACCACGGTCTTTCTCCGTTACGGCAGGAAGTGCGATGTGTACACCTGGTACGTTCACACTCTTCTTGCTACCAAGACCTCCTGTATTACCAGCAACTGTAACAAGCTTGTTGTCATCTTTCTCTACAACTTTGAAAGAAACCTTACCATCATCAACAAGGATAGTAGCACCTACAGGTACGTCTCTTACAAAACCTTCGTAGTTTACATAGATAGTTTCTTCATCACTGAACTTATCTGGGTTAGCAACGAAATTAACTGTAGAGCCACTCTTAATAGTAATCTTTACGTTCTTGCTCTTTTCGCCCTTAGCTTCTGCTTCTTCATCTTTAACGATTTGAGCTTGAAGTTTTGTTGTACGTACTTCAGGACCTTTTGTGTCAAGAAGAACTGCTACTTCAGGAGCAAGTTCACGAGTGTTCTTGATAATTTCTGTAATACCTTCCTTAAGCATATGTGCTGTGTTCATACGCACAACGTTTACACCTGCTTCAAACAAAGGCTTTAGAAGTTCTTTTGAACATCTTAGGTCTGAAATCGTAGCAACGATTTTTGTTCTCTTATTCATACTTTTCTTAAATTTATATATAAATTACTCTACTTATTTCTTGTGTTTCTTATAGCTTAGAAATGCCTCCACAGCCAAGCGATAACTCTGTAAACCGAAACCACTAATTGAGCCAAGACAAACGCCTGCAAGCATAGACTTATGGCGAAACTCTTCTCGTGCATAGACATTGGATAGATGCACCTCAACGAAGGGCAGTTCGCTTGCTTTGATACAATCCCTCAAAGCGATGGAGGTATGTGTATAAGCACCTGCATTAAGCACGATGCCGTCTATCCCCTCTTCTTTCAACTGATAAATTTGGTCTATCAAAGCTCCTTCGCTATTTGATTGGAAGTAAGTAAAGCTTACTCCTTGTGCCGAAAAATCGTCTTGAAGTTGCAGATAAAAATCATCAAAGCTGTGCGTACCATACCATTTAGGCTCTCTTGAACCTATCTGGTTTAGATTAGGACCATTGATAATGGCAAGACGCATAAACTCTTAAACTTTTAATGATTAAAACCAAATGATTACCTTTGCAAAGATAACAATTTTATTTCATATACATCTGTGAATAAAGAAAAAATTCTTGAACATTATCTCTCTTATTTAAGATTTGAGTTAGGGCTGTCTGAGAACAGTTGTAGTGCCTATATACAAGATGTAGGCAAGCTTCTCTCGTGGCTTGAAGATGAGGGAAAAGACATTGAGGATATCAGCTACGACCACCTTCAGAGCTTTATCGCCAGCCTCTACGATCTTGGTATCGGAGTGCGTTCGGTTACACGCATCATCTCAGGGCTTCGGAACTTCTGCAACTACCTTGTCTTGGAGGGCTATCACGAAGACAATGTGAGCGAACTTCTTGAGACGCCTAAGCTTGGACAATACCTCCCCGAGGTTCTCTCAACAGAAGAGGTAGATCTTATTATCGAGGCTGCAGGAGAGAAAGGCGGTATCGAGGGAGCAAGAAATCGTGCTATCATCGAATTGCTCTTCAGCTGTGGACTACGAGTGAGCGAACTATGTGCTTTGAAGTTTGCCGACCTCTCTATTGAGGAGCAATATATACACATCTATGGTAAGGGGCGAAAGGAAAGGCTCGTCCCTATTAGCGAAAAAGCCATTCAAGAGATTCAAAACTATCTTTCTTTCCCTCGCTCTTGCGTTCAGCGAGGACAGGAGGACTACATATTCTTGAGCAAAAGAGGGAAAGCCATCTCTCGTAATATGGCCTTCGTCTTCATCAAAGAGGCAGCTCTACGTGCTGACATCAGGAAGTCTATCAGTCCGCATACTTTTCGTCATAGCTTTGCTACGGCTCTGCTTGATGGCGGAGCGAACTTGCAAGCAATCCAACTAATGCTCGGACACGAAGACATTGCCACAACCGAGATCTATACCCACCTTGACCGAGGACAGCTTCGCTCTCAAATAGAAAGCTTCCACCCTCGCAACCAACAAGACAAATCAACTAAGTCTTAAGAACTCCTTTTTGTAGGACTTTGTCCCTAAACTTATCTAAAGACTTTTTCATTACCACAAGAAAGTCTCCTCACAGAATCTTTCAAAATAAGGAAACAAAACAACGAGTGGCAAAATGTAGATTTTGCCACTCGTTGTTATACTATGAGTAAAAAGCCTTACCCAAGCTCAAATATTAGTGAGCTGGAGAGTAAGGAAGATGTGATCCGTGAGAAATAATCTTTAGGTTACCATCTTTGTCTTTCTTATAAGCAAAGGTATACTCAACCTTTACTTCTGGACTTCCATCTGCAGGCGTAAAGAAATAATTCCCCATTGCAAGGGCTGTATCTCCATCCTTGTCAATGATTGTCCCTGCATTCTCAAAGCGAACTTTCGTCCAAGGCTTGATAGCAAAGCCGTGATCCTCTGGATAATTCTCATTACCGCCAACGAAGTAAGACAAAGCTCCTTCAAAGTCTAATCGGAATTGCTTCTGAGAAGCAAGCGTTGGTTTGAAAAGAACAGTCCCTTCATCATAATTATAGAATTTCTTCACGTGATCAGCTGCCACCTTTGTGTAGTCGCCTTTCTCTGTGAATACCTTACCAATAGCTACGACACCATCACCCCACGCTTTTTGAGCATCAGCAACCTCTTGAGCTGTAATAGCTTGCACTTTGTCGCATTCACTTACAGCTACCTGCTTAGCTGAGTCTGTCTTACAGCCACTTTCGCCACAGCAAGAGCTGAAGCTAAGAACTAAACAAGATGTTGCCACTAAACCTATTGTTTTAATACTAAATTTTGAATTGATTATTGCCATATTTTTATCATTAAAATTAATATAAATAATGCCCAGTCTTGGACACTCTACTATAACAAAGATACCTTTTATTATTTGGAACAACAAATAAATTAACATTTTAACCTATATTTGTTTCCAAATTTGGAAACAAGACATTATTATCGTACCTTTATAAAAATTAGTTAAATACAACCCATATAAAAAGATAGAAAACTTAAATATAATGACAGAAAAAGAACAAAATACAATTATCGCATCATTTGCAGAGATATATCAAAATGCAGGTTATGCACCTCTGCAAGGTAAGATTATTGCGTTATTCTATGTTTCGGAGGAAAAGTATCTCAGTTTTCAAGAGATAATGGAGCGTCTTGAGATAAGCAAGAGTGCAACAAGCAAAACGCTTAAAAGCCTAATGGAAATGGGCGAAGTAGCCTATATAACTAAGGAGGAGAATAATCGTCGTCGATACTTTTACCTGTCTATATCTGGTTCATTAAAGTCAATGAATGTATGGATAGAAAGCTTAAAGATAAGGAAGAACTTAATGGAAAAGTTACTTCATTTACGAAGCGACACAAACCCTGAGTTAAATCAATTTATCAAAGAAGAAATAAGAATGTTAGAGGACTTTATCCCTTATCTTAGAGAGAAGTTTGACAGCTTTTCTTCTTATGATGAGAACAATTATTAATTTATAAAAACAACAGAAAATGAAAAAGATTTCAATTTTTAGCCTCTTGCTCGCAGGTCTAATGAGCATAGTAGGCTGTGCAAAAACAGAAACGGCTGATATAGTCGTGAAGAATGGGGCTATCTATACAGAGAACGAAGCTCAACCAAAGGCCGAAGCAATGGCAATTAAGGACGGTAAAATCCTTTTTGTCGGAAGCAACAAGGAGGTTGAAAACTACATCGGTGATAGCACAAAGGTTCAAGACTTAGAGGGTAAGACTGTTATCCCTTCTTTTATTGATAGCCACACACACCCTGGTTTGGTTGGTATTACTTCTACTAATGGCGAGCTTGCTAAATATCAACTGCCTTCTACATCAAAAGAAGACATCTATGCTTACTTACGTCAGATTGCTAAGGAGAATCCAAATCTTCCTTATCTAATGATTGGAGAATGGGACGTTAGAATCTTTGGAACACAAGGTCCTGATAGAAAAGAACTTGATAAGATTTTCCCAAAGACGATTGTGATTCTATTGGATAGTAGTGGTCATAGCTATTGGCTTAATACGGCAGCTTTTCAAGCTTTTGGTATTGATGAAAATACGCCTGACCTCAAAGAAGGACTTTCTTTCTTCGTTAAAGACAAAAATGGCAGAAAGACAGGTTGGGTCAAAGAGTTTGCTCTAATGCCTTACCTCAACGGAATGATGCCGATGAAACTAGAGTATGTAAAACCTGGGATTGAGGCTTATCTTAATTATTTGGCAAGCAAGGGCGTTTCAACTGTAATGGACGCAGGAAGCTTTGGTTCGGAAGAAGGTATCTTCCAAACAGTACAACAATTGGAAAAAGAGGGTAAACTTCCTGTTCGCTATGAGGCGACACATCATCTATATATGCCACAGCAGTTAAATGGTGCCGTAGATAAACTTCTTGAATATAAGAAGAAGTACGAAGGAGACTTGCTGAAGTTCAATACGATTAAAATTCACTTTGATGGAGTTAATGAGATCAACACAGCAGCTCTTTTGGAAGACTTTGCTAATGAAAAGGGCAACAAAGGCGGAATGCTCTATGATAAGGTAGAACTAAAGAATCTACTTTTGCAACTTGCTGAGCATAAGTTCAACCTACATCTCCATACCGTTGGCGACCGCTCTACTCGCACCGCTCTTGATGCAATGGAGCTTGCTCAGAAAGAATACGGAAGTAAACTCCCTGTTCAGTTGACACTTTCTCATCTTGAGGTTGTAAACCCTGAGGATATGAAACGCTTCAAAAAGCTTGGTGTACACGCCAACTTTACGCCACATTGGGTCGGAGGTACAGTTTTCAAGGGTTCTGATGTTGCTTTAGGAGAACACCGTTTTGCTCATAATCAGCCAATTAATTCGCTTATTCAGGCAGGAGCTAACGTAACTTTCTCAAGCGATGTAGTAAGTATGCCTCAGCAATATAGAGCAAATCCTTTCTTAGGCGTTCAGATGGGAGCGACTCGTCAAGAAGCTACTCTTGGCAAGGATGCTAAAATCTTCGGACAGAAGAGCGACAGAGCAAGTGTAGCTGATATGATTAAAGGCTATACAATCAACAATGCTAAGCAAATGGGCTTAGAGGATTCTATCGGTTCTCTTGAAGTAGGTAAGTCAGCAGACTTTATTGTCCTTGACAAGGATATCTTCACTTTGGACGTTTACGAGATTAGCAAACTTGAACCAAGTGCTATCTACTGCGTAGGTAAAAAGATGAAATAAACTTTTATTGTAAATAGTATAATGGAGCAGAGTTGTAAGATTTTGCTCCATTATGCTTCTAATTAAAAAAATAGATATGAAAAGACTACTACTAATTTTCTCTATATGCACTCTAAGTGTATCAATGCTAAGTGGACAAAGCATTAAAGGTGATTATAAAAACAGTTTTTCTTTTGACCCAATCCAACCATTTATATATGGTACATTTGGGTTCCAATACGAACGTTCTGTAAGTAAACATTCTACTCTTTCTTTGGGTTTAGGGTGGAAACCTAATGGGGGATTACTTAAATTAGATGGCTTTGATTCGAAGTCTTTAAAGACAGATAATTTTGAATTCACTGGACTCGAACTAACTTCTGAATATAGGTATTACTTCCAAAAAGGTGTTACAAGACACACAGGACTTTATACAGGGGCATATTATCGCTATAGAAATATTAAAGATGATTTGAAAGGTAGCTATTATTCCTCAATTACTAACACATCATCACCCTTAGATATTGAAACAAAATTTACGTCCAATGCTTTTGGGTTGATGCTCGGTTATAAATACGAGCTTAGCAAACATTTCCGAGTTGATATGCTTTTCTTTGGTCCAGGAATTCGTTCAGTCAAACTAAACATCAGAAAAAATAAAGAACTCCCCTCGGAGTTTTTAGTTGATTTGGTCGCAAACATTAATGATTACGTTGATTACCTTCCAGAAATGATTAATACTGTTAAGGACTTAGATATCGAAGAAATTGATGAGCAAACTTTAGAAACAAGTTTTAGGTTACCTGCATTTAGATATTGCTTGAAACTTACATATACTTTTTAAAGAATAGTATTTAGAAATTAAATAGTAGGCTTTGTCTTAGAATAAGTTCAAGACAAAGCCTACTATTTTTCTTATATTCTTTATTGAAGAAGAGCAACAAAAGTTTGGGCTTATGTGCCAAAAAACTACTTCTAATTTTATCTATATATACTCTAAGCCTATCAATGCTAAGTGGACAAAGCATTAAAGATGATTATAAAAAACACGCTCCTCAACAATGATAAAAAAACAAACTTATTATACTTTATTTTTCAATTCATCGTTTTATTTCTAAAAAAACACTAAATTTGCAGGGAACTTCAAATAATTGACTAATTATATAATCTTTAATGTTTATGAAAAAGATCATTTTTGGCTTATTACTTTTGCCACTCATAGCTTGTCATCACGAGGATGTAAAAGAAGATGATAACCTCAAAAATCCTCAATGGAATTATAGTTCTATTGGCAAATTTACAGAAAGATCCTCCCACTCCGAGGACTATTATCTGGCTACAGGGTTTAACCTCTTGCGTTATCCTATAAACAATGATAAAGGTTTTACTTTTTCTGAAATTGTAAACTTAGAACAGGAAGCTTGGAGTCCTTTTGGTGCAAAGACAACAAATCTTAAACCAAAACTTAAAATCCTTGACAAACAAAATTATATTGAAAAATTTCATCAAGGCTTGTCGGATCAATCTATTTATTCCAAGATTATCTTAAAAGCTAATGACAATCGAACGTTTGAACTATTAGCCAAATCAGAGTATCTACAAAATATCAGTAGCGACAGCTATTGCTCCCAGACTTTTATTCAAAATATCCAAAAAGAAGTTTCCCTTGAGCATTTTACTGCTGAAGTAATGTCTTCTTATTTGAGCAAAGACTTTGTTCGAGACTTGAAGCTTCTATCTGCGAAAGAATTAGTACGAAAATACGGTACTCACCTTGTTGGGAAGTATAGCTTAGGAGCTTTTCTAAACTTTAAGCTCATCACAGACAAAAAAGTATTTACAGAAGCTGAAACAAGCTTTTTAGAAAAAGCTCTTTGCTCCAAAGAAAACTTACTGGCACGCAACCCTAAACTGGAAGAAAAGCTATATAAATATTGGTCTTCAGTTGCTGTAGATTACTCTTCAATAGGGAGTAAATACTATAATGCAGGGGCTATTCACTCCCTTCTAAACATCAACGATCTTGCATTGGCTCGCCTTAATTTATCTAAATTTAAGCACGGAGTAATCCCAAATGCCAATGCTTTTCTTAGCTTAGACAGACACTCTGATGGACTTATTGCGATACCTGACCTAATTACAAACACAGCGCTAAAAATCAAATTTTTAGCAGGAATTTTAGAGCAATATGAAAAGAATATAGACTCGGAATATCGTAGTAATATACACTATATCCTTTGCGACAAAGAAGGAAAGCCAGTCAAGTTTGACAATCAATACCTATCTACGCCACTATCTAAATACGACAATACCTACAGCTATATTAAATGTGGCAAAGCTAAGAAACTAACAGGAGCTATTATCAAAGGGAATAAATCCAATGAGGAGCTTTGGGAAATGAGACTCAACAAAGACGGATATTGGCTTATTTTGAGTAAAGATACCAAGCAAGCAACATATTTATGTCAGGACTTTAAGCTAAGAACAGAGGGGCAGGACCTCAACAACCTACGTTATTGGCTACTAAATCCCATAATCCCTACAGAAAAACGAGGTTCTCACCTTGACGTAGAGCGACGCTTTATCAAGTAAGAAGCTTTTGAGCAAGCTACTTATGGCAAATCCCTAAACGGATTTGCTGATAAGTAGGATTTGAGATATATTTGTTTTACAAGATTATTAGATTAAAAAATAAATAATAGTTAACTAAAATATGCTTGTCAAAACTTATGCTGCCGCCCTGCAAAGCATCAATGCTCAAACCGTTACGATAGAGGTAAACTGCACCCCAGGGACATACTTTCAAGTAGTAGGCTTGCCCGATGCTGCGATCAAAGAAAGTCAAGATAGAATTATCTCTGCCATTGACTGCTGTGGCTACAAATTCCCCGGCAAACGCCTCGTCATCAATATGAGTCCTGCTGACCTTCGCAAAGAGGGGTCGGCTTATGATTTGCCTCTTGCTATCGGTATTCTCTCGGCAGATGAGCAGATTCCCAACGAAGGCTTAGACAAGATTATGCTGATGGGCGAACTATCTTTGGACGGAAGCCTAAGACCAATCAAGGGAGCATTGCCTATTGCTATTCAAGCTCGTAGCGAAGGTTTTGAAAGCCTTATCCTACCAAAAGAGAATGCCAAAGAAGCTGCCGTCGTGAATAATCTAAACGTTTATGGCGTTAGCTCACTGACAGAAGTCATAGAGTGGCTTTTTGCTCGCCAAGACTTAGAGCCAACCGTAGTGGATACTCGTGCGGAGTTCTACAAGAATCAATTAGTTTCAATGTTTGACTTTAGCGAAGTCAAAGGACAAGAGAACGTCAAGAGAGCCTTAGAAGTCTCGGCAGCAGGTGGACACAACATTCTGATGATAGGAGCTCCGGGGAGTGGTAAGTCAATGATGGCAAAGCGTTTGCCCACTATCCTACCGCCTTTTACCCTTAGCGAAGCATTAGAGACGACAAAAATCTATTCCGTGGCAGGCAAGCTCGAGAAGAACACTACCCTACTGACTCGTCGTCCATTCCGCTCGCCACATCACTCCATATCACCAGCTGCCTTGGTCGGTGGCGGAAGTAATCCTCAACCGGGGGAGATAAGTTTGGCACACAATGGTGTACTCTTCTTGGACGAACTGCCAGAGTTCAACCGCAACGTCTTGGAAGTAATGCGTCAGCCATTGGAAGAGCGACAAGTAACCGTCGCACGAGCAAGGTTTACGGTCAATTATCCCGCAAGCTTTATGCTTGTAGCAGCGATGAATCCTTGTCCTTGTGGCTATTACAACCACCCAACACGCAATTGCGAATGCACCCCTCAACAAGTGCAACGCTATCTTGCTAAGGTCTCTGGACCTTTGCTTGATAGAATAGACATACAGGTTGAGATTGTGCCTGTTCCCTTTGAGAAACTCTCCGACACGCAAGCCAGCGAAAAGAGTGAAGCTATTTGTCAGCGTGTCTTGCGTGCAAGGGAAATACAAAATCGTCGCTTTGCAGATAGTCCAACGGTGCATTGCAACGCTCAAATGACGCCGAAGATGATGCAAACTTATGCTCGTCCAGACGAAGCTGGCTTAAAAAGGCTCAAAATAGCAATGGAAAAGCTCAACCTTTCGGCTCGTGCTTATGATAGGATTCTAAAAGTTGCTCGTACCATTGCTGACCTTGACGGCTCGGAAGACATCAAGCAACAACATATTGCCGAAGCTATTCAGTATCGCAGTTTAGACAGAGGCAACTGGGGTTGCACCAACAATCAATAAAGAAGCTCTAAAATCAAGAGGATATCGGTCGCTGAGCTAGTTCCTGAGCCTGTCAAAGCACCAAAATTCAAGTAAAATCTAAGCTAATGCGGTTCGTTTCGACACGCTCAACGACCGAATATTGCCTGTTCCGATTTGTGGTATTTGGATAAGTTCGGAAAGTGACTGGGAAGAGTTGGAAAAGTTTTCCGGAAAACTTTTAGAAATGACTGGGAAAACTCAAATGAGTTTTCCCAGTCATTTTTTTACCTTAAAATGAAGGTTTGTATCTCCTTGATAGCGAATGTGTTGGATAAAACACCCTGCGGGTGTTCGGATTTGTGGTATTTTGTCATTGAAAGGAAGTAAAACCTACCATTTTTTGAGAGGCTTTTTATTTTTTGTTTCTTAGTTAGAAATCTGTATTTTTGTATTAGGAGCTTTATGTCTAATTTATTTAGGTATATAAAAGCTCTGATAATATAGATAAATAGCAATATAATGGCAGGAAATTACATCGTTTCAGCAAGAAAATATCGTCCAGATAATTTTCGTTCAATCGTTGGGCAGACGGCAGTCTCCTCAACGCTCAAGTCGGCAATACTTAGTGATAAGGTTGCCCACGCTTACCTATTCTGTGGACCACGTGGTGTCGGTAAGACAACGGCTGCACGAGTACTTGCCAAAACGATTAATTGTAACGACCGCACTGCCGAGGGAGAGGCCTGCAACGTCTGCGAAAGCTGTAAAGCCTTTGAAGAGCAACGCTCCTATAATATCTTTGAGCTTGATGCCGCCTCGAATAATAGCGTAGAAGACATTCGTAACCTAAGCGAACAAGTAGCGATGCCCCCTGCTTTTGGTAAGTACAAAGTCTATATTATTGATGAGGTGCATATGCTCTCTCAAGCAGCTTTCAATGCCTTCTTGAAGACCTTGGAAGAACCGCCAAGCTATGCGATATTTATCCTTGCCACAACGGAAAAGCATAAAATCTTGCCAACCATTCTCTCTCGCTGTCAGATATTTGACTTCAAGCGAATAGGCTTGATGGATATTGTCCATCATTTGGCTTATGTAGCCCAAAGCGAAGGTGTGCAAGCCGAAGAGGAAGCCCTTGCTTTGATTGCAGAGAAAGCCGATGGTGGTATGCGTGATGCCCTCTCAATGTTTGATCGTATTGCAGGCTTTTCTGAGGAGGGTATTACTTATCAGTCCGCCTTATCTTGCTTAAACTTATTAGACTATAACGCCTATATCAAGTTTGTTGAGCAACTACTCGTGAGCGACTACCGAGCAATGCTCTTGCTCCTTAACGAGCTTTTCGCAAGAGGTTTTGATGGTCTCATTATCCTTCAAGGCTTTGCCTCCTTTATCCGAGATCTGTTGATGGCTCAGTTTCCAGAGACTAAGACGCTTTTGGAGAAGCCAGAACGTGTCCAAGAGAGCTATTGCAACTTGGCTCAACGCTGTCCGACGGAAGTGCTACACAAAGTCTTGCAAGAGCTTATCAAAGCAGAGCAATCTTATCGCTCATCAGCCAATAAGCGTTTGCTCGTAGAGATGACATTCCTCAACTTTGTCCCAATCTTTCAAGAAAATGGCTTCGCTACGGGTTTGGTCAAGAGCAACGATCACACGCCAAACATTCAGGGAACGGCTGTAATAAACACAGGAGTAGCAACGACTCCTGTTGAAAAAAAAAATGAAGTAAAGCCTGAGGTAAAAGCCCAAACTCAAGAAGCTCAACCCACTCAAGCAAAGCCTGTAGTAGAGCAAGCGAAGGAAGTAGCCCAAGAAAAGGCAACACAAAAGGAGCTAAGCCCTCAAAAGCCTAAGCAAGAGCAAGCTAAGACACAAGCTCCTGCGGAGAAAAAGTTAGCTTCAAAGCGGAAATCTCGTCTACTTTCAGGCAATTTTGACTTAGCTCCTGTCACAGAGACAAAAAAAACAACAGCACAAAAGGCTGTCGTTGAGGAGCATAATGACTTTTCGGAAGAAGAGCTTCATAGCTATTGGTTAGCTTTTGCTATGGAAGAGCTTAAAGGCACAGAAGCGATGATCCGAGAGATTATGCGTAAGGATTACCCCAAGCTCAAAGAAGGTTATAAGATAGAGTTTAGCCTTGTTGATTCGGAATTTGTCCGAGAAGACTTCAGCAAGGTGCTTGTTCGCCTAATCCCTTACCTCAAATCTCGTCTGCATAATACGGATATTACACTGGAGCTAAAGGCTCGCACCAGCGAAATGGGTAAGCGAAGAGCCTTGAATAATGCCGAACGAGAGCGAGAAATGATAGAGCAGAACCCAAACCTTGCTCTGCTGAAAGAGAAGCTGAAACTTTTCTTGTAGAACTCGTTAATCTCAAGGCAAGGCTTATTTTTAGAAATTAGACCTCTAAAGCAACAAAAGAAATGCATTACATCATATCTCCTGCTAAGACATTCGTCAAGAAAGCTCCCAAGCTCCTCCCACAGGAGCAAGTAAGCTCTTTGCTTTTTCCCAAAGAATGCGACGAAATCGCACGAGCAACAAGCAAATTACCTTTTGACGACTTTGCCAAAATGCTCAAAATCAGCAGTAAGATGAAAGCTTCTATCGCTCAGCAATGGCAGGCGTATTATTTGGGTTCTTCGCCAATAATACCTACACTGGAAGCGTATAATGGAATGGTTTTCAAGAAGACAAACCCAAAAAGCTTTGAGCTAAAAGATTGGAATTATGCACAGGAGCATTTGAGTATTTGCTCTTTCCTATATGGTTTGCTAAGACCAATGGACGGCATTCGCCCCTATAGAATGGAAGGTAATGTTTCTTTAGATTTGAAGCGAGGGAATAATGTATTTGAGTTTTGGAGAGATTTATTGACAAAAACCCTCATTAAGCGAGTCAAAGCCAGTGGAGACAATACGCTTTTTTACTTAGCAAGCGAAGAGATGAAGCAACTCTTTCATTGGAAAGAAGTTGAAAAAGCATTGAATGTCATCACACCACATTTCTTGATAAGGCAAGCAGATGGCTCTCTCAAACAGATTGTCATCTACACTAAGATGGGACGAGGAGCAATGCTCAATATGTTAATCAAAAATCAGATAGAGACACTTGAAGAAATTAAAGCCCTAAGACCTGAAGGCTTTACCTATTCTGACAAAGATTCTTCGGAGCAAGAGTATCTTTACATCTTGGATAGTTTATAGATTTCAAAGCATCACTACAAACATATTACAATGAATTTACATCAATTAAAATACATCATCGCTCTTGATGAGCATCGCCATTTTGGGCGAGCTGCCGAAGCCTGTGATATTGCACAGCCTTCCTTGAGTACAATGATTCAGAAGCTTGAAGACGAACTTGGTACAAAGATTTTTGACAGAAGCCGACAACCGATTGTTCCGACACCGACAGGAGCAAGAATCCTCAAGCAAGCCAATATCATTCTTCGTCAAGCAGAGCTACTAAAAGACATTGTCATTGATGAAGAAGAAAGCCTCGGAGGAGATATTAAACTGGGGATCTTACCAACGATTGCTCCCTATCTTATTCCTCGCATAATCCCCTCGTTAAATGAACGTTTACCTAACCTTAAGATAAACTTCATTGAGATAACAACTGCTGAATGCCTTGAAGCCCTAAGCAATGGCGAGATAGATATGGCTATCATTGCTTCGCCCCCCGATGTAGAAGGTCTGGGGAGTCAAATACTTTTTTACGAAGAGTTTTTCGGTTATGTGGCTCGCAACCATCGTCTTTTTGCTGAAACAAATATCCGTAGTAGCTTAGTGGATACCGAACAGCTTTGGCTTCTTGACGAAGGACATTGCTTCCGAGACCAACTTCTGCGTTTCTGCGAACTCAAACGTGCGACACCGCATTCTTACAATTACGAAAAAGGGAGCTTAGAGACCTTTATGCACCTTGTCGAGCAAGGTAATGGCTTAACATTTATTCCCGAACTTGCCGTGGATTTCTTAGGAGAGCAAAACAAAGAGCTGGTACGCCCCTTTACCATTCCTCGCCCAACTCGTGCGATTCACTTGGCTCTGAGAGACGATTGTATCCGACAAAATCTCTACCAAGAGCTATGCAAACTTATTCGCTCTTCCGTTCCTGAGCAAATGCTAAAGCTTGACATTGAGCAGAAACTAAGTGAATAGCAATGCGTTGGCTTTTGTCTCTTTGGCTATTGCTTGCTTTAAGCGTCAATAGTTTATTTGGGCAAAACAAGTCCTCAAACAAGGATCTTTGGGCTAATTTGTGGCAAAACTCGCTCTTAGAATTGTTTGAAGACGGACAAATTACGGCACAAGAGCTAAGCACAAGCAGAGAAAACTTAGAGCGATTATTGGACGAACCCATTGATATTAATCAAGGGAGAGCTGAAGACTTTCGCAAAATCCCCTTTCTCTCAGACTTTCAAATCTATCAGCTCATTCACTATCGTACAAATAGACATCAGCATAAGCTCTTTCTGTCTGACCTAAAGACGATTAAATCTTGGGATAGAGAGACCTTACTTAGAGTACTTCCATTTTTGAGAGGAGCTGAAGATGAGGATACAGATCAGCGGAATCCCTATCTCTTCACAGAGGGCAAGACAAAATTTAATTTGCTTTTCGGCAAAAGACATCAAGCAGAGGACGAGCAGTATTTAGGCTCGCCCTCTGCTTTGGCTTTGAGGTGTCAATATCTCAAGCCCAATAAGTTTAAGATTTTTCTCGGAGCAGAGCAAGACTATTGCGAGCCTTGGCAGTGGTATAAGCACAAAGGCTTTGACAGCTATGCCTATTCTTTTGCACTAAAGGACCGCCTAAACTTCAAGCAAATTATCTTGGGCGACTATCGTGTCTCTTGGGGTGAGGGTTTGTGTCTGAGGCAAGGCTTTCGCCTACGAGACTACACGCCCTCTTTGACCTACCGCAATAGACTAAGTGCTATCTCGGGTCTTTCCAAAAGCAATAAGTTCAGAGGAATAGCCACTTTGTGGAGCAAAGGCAAAGTTTCGCTAATGGCTTTCGTCTCCAAACGCCATTTAGATGGACGTATTGATGAGGATAATTTTATCTACGGACTTAGCGAAAATGGTTTACATCGCACGGAAAAGGATTGGGAGCGAAGAGGACAAGTTCCAATGCGAAGCATCGGTTTTCAGACAGCGTTTTCTTTAGGGCAACTTAGCTTTGCCTTACATCATCTCTACTACGACTTTACAAAAGATTATTACTTAGCCCACGCCACAGGGGCAAGCCGTATCGGAGCTTTAGATGCGATCCAAGAGCATCACAACACAGGTTTTAGTTATCAGTGGCATTCTCGCAGAGGAACGACAGCCTTCTCTGGCGAATTGGCTCGCAATAGCCTTGGAGCTTTGGCTTATACTCAATCAGCTTCTTTGCACTTGAACCTTTTGGGAGATTTTGCTCTACGTTTCCGCTCAATAAGTCCTCGCTATTGGGCATATTATGCACAGACATCAACGCATTTTCTTCGCCCAAACAATGAAAGAGGTTTAACGCTTATCTTCTCAAGCAGAGAACTTATAAACAATACTAAATTAGACACTTACATCGATTTATATAAATCTATAGAGCCTTTTGACAATGGAGCAGAGCGAAAGGGTAAGCTCTTTGGTTTAAAAGTTATACACAGGATTAATACACAACTTAATTTAGAAAGTCAATTAAGTCTTAGGCAAGATAATAACGAAGCTTCTCGCTTGCGGTTTGGACTAAAGGCTAGGCAAAAAATCAACCAATCAATAACATCTGATTTGGGACTGACAACAAGCAAAGCACAAGATGAATGGGGCTATATGCTCTATCACAAAGCTCGCTACGAATTAAACAAAAAGATGGATATAAGTTCGTCTATCCTCTACCATAATATCCCAAACTGGGCAGGACGTATCTATTACTATGAACCTCAACTTCCATATCAATATCAATCGTTATTCCTCTACAAAAAAGGCTTTCGTGCCAGCTTACGACTTCAGCTAAAGCTCAACAAACATTGGTCTTTAGGAGCAAAGTTTGCCTATCACTCTTTCAAGCAAAGCTTAGAGACAAGAAAGCTCATCGCCCTATCCCTCTCCTTCCGATAATCTTAATAAAAAATCTATAGACTCAATACCACACGAAATAGATATTGAGTCTATAGAAACAAATTACTTTGGCAAAACAATCTTTATAACTCTCTTAGGAAAACAGAGAAAAAATCGCTGACAAATAATCAGCTATAATTGTTTCATTTCTTCTTTGGTAGAAAGCATTCCACAAGCAGCCGAGATGTCTTCGCCACGAGATGTGCGAACTGTCGTCGTATAACCTTGAGCTTCTAAATAAGACTTAAAGACCGAGATACGTTCTTTGGAAGACGGACGAAGAGGGACATTCGGTATTTGATGAAAAGGAATTAGATTGATACGACAAGGAATATCACGCAAGAGCTTAGCCAGCTCACGAGCGTGTTCTTTCGTATCATTCTTCTCATCAAAGAGGATATATTCAAATGAAACACGTCGCTGACCCGAGAAATCATAATTACGAATTAGCTCAAGCGTTGTCTCCAAAGGCATTCCTCGCTCAACAGGCATAATCTCTTTGCGTTCTTCACTAATTGGATTGTGCAAACTAACTGCTAAATGACACTTCGTCTCTTCAAGGAAACGCTCTAAGCCCTTCTTTACTCCTATCGTTGAAAGAGTGATACGCTTAGGACTCCACGCCAAGCCCCAATCAGCCGTCAGCACTTCAATCGTTGCCAATACGTTATTGATATTATCCAAAGGCTCGCCCATTCCCATATAAACGATATTGGTTAATGACTGAGCTTCCTCTACAGAGAGAATCTGATTGATAATCTCTGCAGGACTAAGATGCTTTGTAAAGCCTTGCTTACCTGTCATACAGAAAAGACAATTCATCTTACAGCCAACCTGAGAAGAAATACAAAGCGTTGCACGATTTCTATCAGGGATAAATACTGCCTCAATCAGCCCTTTCTCAACCTCAAATAGATACTTGCGAGTGCCGTCCACAGAAGTCTCAAAAACTTTCGGAGCTTTACGCCCAACCTCATACTCTTGAGCCAAACGCTCTCGGTTAGCCTTGGAGATATTCGTCATCTCATCAATAGAGACCACCTGCTTTTTATAGAGCCATTCAGTGATTTGCTTAGCTGTAAAGCTTGGCATTCCCAAGTCTTTAACAATCGTTTTGAGTTCCGTAAGAGATAAACCGAGTAAGTATTTCATTTTAATATTATCAGATATATAAGAATAAGTAAATAGAGCCTGCCCAAAAGAAGGACAGGCTCCATCATATTTATTTACAAAGACTTTGTGTCCTAATAGAAGCGAGTTCTATTATCTTCAACCTCAACGCCTTGGATTAAGTTAGAGAATGAGCGATAGCTCAACTGACGACCAAGGTCAGCTTCTCTTTGTTTCATTTGAGCCTTGATGACACCAGCCTTAACAGGCTCTTGAGAAATTGGTTGAACAACAAGAACTTCTTGTCCTGAAGCGAATGGCTTTGACACCTGATTAAGAGCTGTAGTCATCGCTACACCATTAAACTTCGCACCTTCCATACCACGAACATTGTAGTTCACCGCAACAAGCGTATCAACCTTAGTGTCAAGTTTAGAAGCATAAGCATCAAGCGTTGTTAGCTTATCTGCTGTAAGGTCTTTAACCATTTGCTCTGCGTGCTTGTCAGCTTCAAGGCGAGCCTTGATACTGCTACGAACAGTTGCCAAAGGAGCAAAGCCTTTAGGGAAGTGCTTCACAACTTGAGCAATAGCTAAGTTCTTCGTTCCGCAACGATAAAGCTTTTCAGCAATAGCACCATCTTCAGCCTCCATAGCCCAAGAAATGATAGGGCGAGAACTTGGAATACCTGCAATCTGAGGAGTTTCTGCAGAAACAACAACATTCTCAGAAACATTAAGACCAGCCTTACGAGCTTCTTCAATCTTTTGCTCAAAAGAAGTGTCAGCACCAAGAATCGTGTTTAGTATAGCATACTTATCATTGTAAGTCTTATCCGAGAATACTACAGGGATTGTAGCATATAGGATTTGATACTTCTCAACACTTGACTTTGGCTGTACTGCTTGAATCAACAGCTTTGTTTGACCTCTATCAAGCGTAATGACAGAACCAATTTTAGCTTTGTACAATGTATCTAAGCCCATTTGAGCAAGTTGAAACTCTGTGAATGAGCTATCAACCTGTCCCATACGGTTAGGGATTTGAACCAAACCACCTTTTTGAGCTGTTGTAGGATCTTGGCTGTATTGCTTAGCCATCTTAGCAAAGTTAGCCCCCTTAGCAAGAGCATTCACAAGGCTATCAGACTTTGCTGACATTGTGCTATCAAGAGCAATTAGACGAAGACCAACTGAAGCAGGAGCTTTCTTCTTAGCTGTAAGCTTCAAGACATTGTAGCGGTCATTCACAAGAGGAGAACGATATACATCTCCAACAGCTTTCGTTTTGATGAATTCAACCTCATCAGCACCAACACCCATTTGGTCAAGCTCTGCAAGCGTCAAGAATGCTTTGTTTGTAAACTTATTAGAGTAATTACGAAGTAAATCAACAGAAGCACGACCTGTCGTTGTCAAAAGATTTTGATAAAGTTCATCAACCTCTGTAGCATAAGCTTGATAATCTTCTGCAGATGGAGCTACCTGAACGCTGATTAGATTGACTTCTGCAGAAGCAGACTGCTTGCGGAAGAAATCTTTGTGAGACTCGTAGTACTCTTCAATTTCTTTTTCTGTTGCAGTGCTTGCACTATCAGTAATCAAAGCTGCAGAGCTTCGTACCAAAGCAACCTTACGATTAGCACCAACTGTTAGTTCTTGCTCAAGATTTGTAACCTTGTACGAACGACTAAGCAATGATGTAATCTTTGTTTGCAAGCGATTGTTCTTGATATTCTTCTGCAAATCTACCCACTGACTATGTATAGCGTAAAGCTGTCCTTGTTGCTCAGAAGAAAGAGATGAGAACTTATTCATCTCAGCAATAAAGTCATTAATTGCTTCAGTATTTCTTGTATCAATACCAAACTGACTAAAGAACTGCTGAGCTAAAGGAGAAATCGCTACGTCTGTACCTGTCAAGAAAGCATATACTTCCTCTGGCGATACACTTACACCGATTTCTTCTGCAAGTTTGTTGATAGCATAATCCGCAACATACTCTTGCGTGATCTGATTGTTGAGCATCATACGTTGCTCATCAGTCAACTGCTGTCCACGACCTTTCATTTGTTCTTCTCTTGATTGAAGCTTAGCACTATACTCCTGAATAGGAACTTTGTTGCCATCAATCACTAACGCAACGTTCTTACTTGTTGCCCACCAAGTAGTCCCTGAACGCAAAGCATCACCAATGATGAATGCTCCAAGAGCTACGGCAAGGACAATGACAAGCATTGCTGCATTGTTTCTAATTCTTCCTAAAACTGCCATTTTTATCTATATTTATTTTTAGTTCAATTCTAATTCAGCTCAACAAAGATACAAACACTCTGCTAAATACACGAAATTTCAAGCTATTGAAAGTTAATTTTTTAGAGAATTTGTTCTAAGAATCGATTTATTTGGGGCAAAATTGCCAGATTATCACAATTATTAATAACAAAGTTTGAGCGATTAAGCATTTCCTCTTGACTCATCTGACAAGCCATTCTTTCTTTAATCTGCTCTAAAGAAGCATTATCTCTTTGCATAGCCCTCCCAAGACGTGTCTCATCATCAGCATCAACCAAAAGCACCTTATCCAGCATTTTATCCAAATCACTATTAAAGAGGATAGCACTCTCCAAGAAACAGAGCTTTGCTCCCAAAGCACGATGTCGCTCTTGAAAATGCTTAAAAGCACGCCTTACCGCTGGGTGAACAAGAGCATTGACCGCTTTAAGAGCTTCTTCTGATGAAAAAATAATCGTTCCGAGACGCTTACGATCTAAAGTTCCGTCCTCTGTTTGATAAAGCTCTTCTCCAAAAAGCCGAACAACCTCCTGCTTTAAGACTTCATCATTATCATACAAGAGCTTAGCCTCTCTATCGCAGTCAAAGACTGGGTAAGACAAGGCTCTCAAAACCTCTGCCACGTAAGACTTGCCACTACCAATCCCCCCAGTAATACCAACGCTCAACATTTTACTCTTGCTCTATGACAAACTGCACATTCTTCGGACTAACACTAACCTGCCTGATAAAGTCAGGCGTGTCATGCAACATAACAGGTAGGTCTCGAGCATCATCGGAAGAAAGCTTCGCAATATCTCGGTAATCAACTGTCGGAATAAAGTCTGTATCCTTAATATCCTTGTAACGAGATCTTGGCAAAGTAATTCGTACCGTTGCACTACTTGGCAAAACAACAAGCCTTACTCCCTTAGGGACGTTGACCCTTCTTATCTGAGTAGTATAGACTTGCTGAGTAAGCTCCTCTACATCAAGATCGAGAGAGGCCTCCTTGTCTTTGGCATAAACATCATTCGGCAAAAGTAATTTGAGTCTTTTGCTATAAGCTTCATCAATATTAGAAGCTTCAAAAACTTCCGTCTTGATAAATTTAATCGTATCAAGGATTGACCTATCGCCATAGAGCGTTACCCTATTCGGCGAAAACGACTGCTTGACAATCGTATAACCATCAGCCAAATGAATTGTTCCATTGAGCAAAACAGGGACTTCTTTATTAGCTCTTGGTTCAAGGGCTAAATAATACGACTCTACACTCTGTTGCTGTATCAAAGCTGTAGAAGAGAGCCGACGAATGACTTCATCTCTTAGGCTCTGCTTATTGAGAGCCAAATATGGTTGATTACGATCGGTATAATGTAAGGGCAAAACGATTGGCGTGAAGCCATTCATATCATAGCGAATATGACGAAAACCCACATCTCGCACCCTAAGACGTATCGTATCTTGAAAGTGTTTATTTCTCAACGAATAAGAAGGCGGTAAGTTCTTTAAGGAAACGGGGATTTCTATCGTTCGGCTAATAGGCGTTTGCATTTGGTTCAAAAACCAAAAGCCAAAGGCCAAAGCTAAAAAAAACAAATATGCAATCAACTTCGAGCCTAAGAAACGTCCCCATTTCTTAGGCTGAAGCTTTTGCATACCATTCTTGTTTAGTCTATTACTTAGACTTGTCGAGAGCTTTAACTGCACGACCTAACTTATACTATTTTAGTTTTCAGCAGGCAACTCTTCTCCTGAAGGATAAACAGACCCACGAGCGATTTGGATACGCACATCGTTTGCAATCTCTACGATGAAGCTATCATCTTTGACACCTCTGATTGTACCGTAGATACCACCTGATGTGATTACCTTATCTCCTTTGCCCATATTCTGGCGAGCTTCTTCAAGCTTCTTCTGTTTCTTTTGTTGTGGACGGATCATAAAGAACCAAAATACAACAAAAATCAAAACCATCATCAATGGCATAGTCCAAGCACTGCCACCTTGAGCAGCCTGTAATAATACTAAATTCATTATTTCTTTCTTTTTTAATTATTATATGTTTATTTCAAGATCTTACCTTCTTCTTTCAGAGCCTTAGCAATAGCATCAAGCACTCCGTTGATAAAGCTGGCACTATTTGCCGTAGAGTAGTATTTACTTAGCTCTACATACTCATTGATTGTAACCTGAGTAGGTATATTAGGGAAGTGCAAGAACTCAACAATAGCCATCTCCATCAAGAGAATATCCATTAGAGCCAAACGCTCATGCTCCCAACGTTCTGAAGAATAAGTTCTAATCAGTTCATTGTTCTGCTCTTTACTCAAGATAAGCTGACGAAGTAAGTGCGAGCCGTAGCGTTCATCACTTTCATCTTTGTACATTGGCATTACCACATCATCAACAAGCGTATCTTCTTGTGTGATGTTGCGGAATGTCTTATCCACAAAATCCTTAACGATAGCTACAGGGACAAGCTTGTGTCTTTGAGAAGAATAACGCCCCTCTTGACGAGCTTCTTCAAGCACCTCGTCATATTCATCATCACGTGGACGCTCTTCGCATTCAATCTTTTCTACACCATCAAGCTCGCTATCCCAGTATGGGCAATAACGCTCCAAGAAGTCAGCCAAATACTTATCTTGAATAATAATTTGTCTGAATACATCTAAAGCGAAACGCTTATCACTCTCGAAGTTGTCCTCCGACTTAATATATTTAGCATATAGCTCCGACTCTTCAATCTTATTAGCCAAGCGACGAAGAACTTCTTGATCGCTCAACCAATTAAACATAGAAGCGTTGTACCAAGAGCTTAATATCTCAGAGGCTTCAAGCTGAGCGACAAGGCGATTGTTTGCCCAACGCTTATTAGGGTTCAGATCCTCTTTTGTAGCTAAGCGTTTATGCTTACGCATTTCTTGTCTTTCGCTGTGATAAGACTGCAGTTCGGGCAGTAATTTCAGCAAAAAGAGGTACAAATCATAAGTATCCGAAAGACTTTCTTTCAGTTTAATTAGAGCCTCTCCAAGGCTTGTTTCATCATTGCTTCGTGATGCATAAGCAAGCTGAAGCACACGAGTACGTATAAGTGTTCTATTTATCATATCTATTATTCTACAAATACAAAGATACAACAAAACTAAATAAAAAGTCTTAGTATTGAAGTCTTTGTCTCTTTTAAGTTTCTTTTTATCCTCCTAAGCGTAAACTGATCCAATCCGAGAGCGAAGGCAAAAACTCGTCGTGTGTAACCAATAGAATGGTACAATCCTCTCCGACTAAATATCTAAGGAAGTATTCAAAATCATCTTTTGAATGACTATCAAGGAAGCTTGTTGGCTCATCAAGAACTAACAATTCGGGTTTGGAAGCCATCGCACGAGCCAAAAGAACTCTTTGAAGCTGACCGCCACTTAGCTGACCAATCGTAGTATTTGCCAAGTGAGAGAGTTTAATCTGCTCAAGTAACTCATCAATACGAGCCTTACGTTCCCCACGGCTAAGCTTCAGCCCCATCAAGCCAGAGTCTATGACCTCTCTAACGCTGATAGGGAAATTCTTATCAATCTGATTGCTTTGAGGCAAATAACCTATAGATATCTTCTGACAAGACTTCGCCTCATTATCCCAAAAACTTATCTTACCCGCTAAAGGTGGTATTAAGCCTAAGATTGTCTTAATCAAGGTTGTCTTCCCTGCTCCGTTATTACCCAAAAGCACCCAGCGTTCTCCTCGCTGAACAGCCCAAGAAAAGCCCTCTAAAACCTTCGTTCCCTTATAACCTAAGGTACAATCTGCAAGTTCAAATAGTTTCATCTAATCACCTTATTCTGTCAAAGCCTTCGTGATACTCGCCATTTCCTTCTCCCAACCTTGCCCAAGAGGATTAATAAGCACCGTCTTAGCTCCTATTTCTTGGGCAAAGCTCTCACAAAGCTTTGGATTAAATTCTTTTTGAATAAAAACGACCTTCACACCCAAATCCTTACTTTTATTAAGAAGCTCTTGCAAGTGTTTCGGATTGGGAGCTTTCCCCTCGTCCTCAATAACCAACTGCTCTAAGCCCATTTCTTGAGCAAAATACGTTAGCGAAGGGTGGTAAATAACAAAAGCCTTGACCTTAGCCTCGGACAACTGATTATAAGTCAAAACCTTTAAGCTATCCAATCGTGCATCAAACTGCTTCAAACGCTTCATATAAAGAGCTGAAGAGTCAGCATTAAGCCCAGAAAGAGCCTTAGCTGTTTGCCCTGCGATGTGTTTTATCCCTGCAAAACTTGTCCAATAATGAGGTTCTTCTCCGCCTAAGGTCTCGTGATGATGCTCCCCCTCTTGCTCACAAACATCTAAACCCTCCGAGAGATTTACCAGCTTTAGCTTAGGATAAAGCTCTTGGATACGAGGCAACCAAAAACGCTCAAAACCAAGTTTGCCCACCGAGAGGTACACCTTTGCATCGGAAAGGGCATTTAAGCTCTGTACCGTAGGCTCGAAGCTCTCTGGCTGTCCACCCTTAGGTAAAAGGCAATGAACTGCAACATTCCCCTCAGACAAAAGCTCAACCATCTCAGCTATTGGAGCAATGCTTACCACAACTTCAGCATTCGCTCCTTCTTGCCTATTCTGACAAGCGGTAAAAAGCAAAAGACTAAGGCTTATTAATAAAATTATTTTCTTCATTCTTATTTCTATACTCAAAGTTTAAGTTTGATACAAACACCTTTAATTAAGGCACTTTATACGAGGTAATTTTCCTCTTCTCCATCAAACAAACATACAATTACACAAAGATACAAACTATAATTATAATAAGCAGAATACACTTCCACCTTCTATAGCTTAATTAAGTTCAATTTTTAATTCATAATTCTCAACGCTTAATTAGTCAAATACCACAAATCAGAACACCCGCAGGGTGGTTTATCCAACACACTTGCTATTAAGGAGATACGAACCATTATTTTAAGGGCAAAAAATGTTCCCAAAAACTCAAATGAGTTTTCCCAGTCATTTCTAAAAGTTTTCCCAGAAACTTTTCTGACTTTTCCCAATCACTTTCCAAACTCTTCCAAATAACACAAATCGGAACAGGCACAGCCTGTCTTATCCAGCACACATTCGCTGTTAGTCGTACAGACCGAGGGACAAAATGCTCTCGCATTTTGGTGTTCTTAGAATAAAAGACACCATTATAGGAAGAGTAAAGACTATAAAAGCAACTTTTTAAGCTAAAGAATTGTTATTGTAGTAGTGTAATATCATATTTATATTGTATATTTATCCGGCTTTGGAGCAAAGGTCTATACAGATATGAATTATTTATTTTAGTTTTGTTGATTTCATTGACCTAAGAGCAAGCTTTATTTCAGTCATTGAGCTTGTCAAAACGTGAAATTACTAATAGGCTAAATACATTACAAGATTGAAGTAGATAGTTCTGAAAAAAATTTAAGAAAAACAAATAATATAATTCAATAAAAATAGAAAAAAGAATATGAAAAAACAATCAAACATTGGGCTAATAGGCTTAGCTGTAATGGGCGAAAACCTCGCCCTTAATATGGAACGTAATGGCTTCCAAGTGTCTGTCTTCAATCGTTCGCAAGACAAGGTAACGAACTTCATCAACGGACGTGGAGCAGATAAGCAATTCCTTGGTTTTGCCGAAATCAAAGACTTCGTAGCTTCGCTTGAGAGACCTCGCAAGGTTATGTTGATGATTCGTGCAGGGAAGCCTGTTGATACGGTGATTGAGAGCCTTTTGCCTTTCTTGGAAAAGGGAGACATCATCATCGACGGCGGTAACTCAAACTGGGAAGATAGCGAACGCCGTGAGGCTTATCTTCGTGAAAAAGGTCTTTACTTCGTTGGCACTGGAGTCTCTGGTGGCGAAGAAGGAGCTTTGATGGGTCCTGCTATTATGCCTGGTGGTGCTGAAGAAGCGTGGGAACATATCGCTCCTATTTTCCAAAAGATTGCAGGTAAGTACGAAGATGGTACACCTTGTTGCTCTTGGGTCGGACGTGGTGGCTCGGGACACTTCGTCAAGATGGTGCATAATGGTATTGAATATGGCGATATGCAACTTATCAGTGAAGCTTATTGGCAAATGAAGCACAGCTTAGGAATGAGCAACGACGAGATGGCTCAAACTTTCACAGAGTGGAATAAAGGCAAGCTCGGTAGCTACCTCATTGAAATCACAGCGGACATCTTGGCTCACAAGGACGAACAAGGACGTTACCTCATTGATGACATCTTAGATACAGCAGGACAAAAAGGTACAGGTAAGTGGTCGGTGATCAATTCGCTTGAATACGGTTCGCCTCTTAACTTGATTGCTTCTGCCGTTTATGAACGTAGCCTTTCATCTTATAAGGAGCTTCGTGTCAAGGCTTCGGACGTCTTCCCTAAAAAAGCTGTTAACGAAAAGGTTAATTTCTCAATCAAGGACTTAGCTGATTCGCTTTATGCTTCTAAGCTTGTGTCTTATGCACAAGGCTTTGCCCTAATGCAAAACGCTTCTAATGAACGTAATTGGGGACTTGACTTAGCTTCTATTGCCAGAATGTGGCGTGAGGGTTGTATCATTCGCTCTAAGTTCCTCAACGCTATTGCCGAAGCTTATGAGAAAAATGCAGGGCTTGAACATTTGCTCTTTGACTCATTCTTCAGTCAAGATATGGAAGAAGCCTTGCCACAATGGAAGCGTGTCGTAGCAGAAGCAATGATTCAAGAGTTCCCTGTGCCTGCTTATTCTTCTGCCTTGAACTACTTCTATTCATTGCGTAGTTGCGACTTGCCAGCGAATATGCTTCAAGCTCAAAGAGATTACTTCGGAGCACATACCTTCGAGAGAAAAGACAGTCCAAGAGGAGAGTTCTTCCACGAGAACTGGACTGGACACGGAGGCGAAACAGCTTCATCTACATACAATGTCTAAGACCGTGAAGACAGCTTTATCTAAGCCTAAAAGCCTTGTCTTAGTTATCTTTGGAGCGTCAGGGGATTTGAGCAAACGTAAGCTTATCCCCTCGCTCTATCAGCTCTACAAACACGGCAAGTTGCCAGAGCGTTTTGCCGTGCTTGGTTTGGGGCGTACGCCTTATGCCGATGATACTTTCCGTCCTCATTTGCAGGAAAATCTGCAAATGTATTTGGACAAAGGCGAGTATGATGAAAAGTTAGCAGAGCAATTTCTCTCTTGTATTCATTACTTCTCAATGGATCCACAAGTAGAGACAGATTACCTTCGCTTGAAAGAACGTTTGGAGCTATTAGACAAGGAAATAGACAATCCCTCAAATTATATTTTCTATCTCTCAACGCCTCCGTCTTTGTACGCAGTGATTCCACATCATTTAAGTGCTTATGGACTGAACAAAGGCTACAAGACGGACGATGATCCTCGTCCAATTAGACGTATCATCGTGGAGAAGCCTTTCGGAACGGACTTGGAGTCCGCCGAAGCTCTCACGAAAATCTATCGTCAATACTTCCGTGAGGAACAGCTCTACCGCATTGATCACTTCCTCGGCAAAGAGACGGTTCAGGATATAATGGCTCTTCGCTTTGCCAATGGTATCTTCGAGCCTCTGTGGAATCGTAACTACATCGACCACGTAGAGGTTACAGCAGTGGAGAATATGGGTATTGAGAGCCGTGGCGGTTTCTATGACCAAACGGGGGCTTTGCGTGATATGGTACAGAACCACTTGGCTCAGATCTTGGCACTTGTGGCAATGGAAGCCCCTGTTCAGTTCAACGCTGATCACTTCCGCAATGAGGTTGTTAAGGTTTATCAGTCTTTCCGTCCGATGACAAAAGAAGAGATTCGCCAAAATGTTATCCGAGGTCAATATACCGAAAGCGATTGGAAAGGCGAACATCACAAAGGTTACCGAGAGGAAGATAAGATTGCCGAAGACAGCCGTACGGAGACTTTCCTTGCGATGAAGCTACATATCGACAACTGGCGTTGGGAAGGTGTGCCTTTCTATATCCGAACAGGCAAGATGATGCCTACTAAGGTTACGGAGATTATCATACACTTCAAGCCAACACCTCACAAGATGTTTACGGATATTAATGGAAATAGTATTCCAAATCAACTCGTTATCCGCATTCAACCTGACGAGGGAATTGTGCTGAAGTTTGCAGCGAAAGTCCCTGGTTCGGGCTTTGAGGTGAAGAAAGTATCAATGAACTTCACTTACGACCAACTTGGCGGATTAGCCTCTGGCGACGCTTACTCTCGCCTCTTAGAGGACAGTATGATTGGCGACTCTACCCTCTTTACACGTAGTGATGCTATTGAGATGAGCTGGCGTTTCTTTGATCCTATCCTAAAGCAGTTTGAAGAGGAACAGGACTTCCCGCTCTATGGTTATCCTGCTGGTACTTGGGGTCCTAAGCAAAGCGATCAAATCTTCACAGATGAAAGCCATTGCTGGACGAACCCTTGTCGCAATCTGACCAACTCCGAAATATACTGCGAGCTGTAAAACGGAGTAAACAAGACAATAAAATAGGCTGTGCATTAAATTGCACAGCCTATTTTATTTCAAGTAATAAATAGTTTACTTCTTTTCCATTTCAATCTCAACGAAAGTCGTATCATATTTCTTAACCTTACCTGTTGCGAAATCAATTTCCCCAAAGATAGCAGACTATAAACAAGCTAATTAAAACCTAATTTACATTAAGGAATTCTATTAATATAAAGAAGAGTTTCTCTTTGCTACGAAGCAAAGTATAGTTTATTCCCAAACGAACTGAAGTTCGTCCGCAAACAAACTTGAGTTTGTTCGGGGACAAACTCAAGCAAATCATCACACGCTTGTTTTCATTAAATATGTCGTATTTTTGTTTTAGTTAAAACAAAATAATATGATACTTAAACATTATAACAATCCGATAGAAGTGGCTGAAGCAATTATTCAGTCAGTCTTCGTCGAAGGAACGGCTAAAGGCAAACTTAATCTTGCCGTCTCTGGAGGAAGTACACCTAAGTTACTTTTTGAATTGCTTGCCAAGAAAGAAAATAGCAAGCGTGTACTTTGGGAAAACCTTCAACTCTTTTGGGTTGATGAGCGATGCGTCCCTCCGACAGACAAAGAGAGTAATTATCTAATGACTTACGAAAGCCTGCTCAAGCACGTTCCTCTCAAAGAAGAACAAATCCACCGTATTAAGGGCGAAGCTGAGGAAGTCGGCGAAGAAGCTAAGCGTTATACAGACTTGGTTTGCTCTCTCTTAGTACAAGAAAATAGCTTGCCTATCTTTGATGTGATTATCTTAGGTTTGGGCGACGACGGACATACTTCGTCTATCTTCCCAACAGAAATGCATCTTCTTGAGGAAGCAATCCCCTATATGCCTGCGACAAATCCTTATTCAGGGCAGAAGCGTGTCGCGCTTACTGGGCAGACAATCCTCAAAGCAAAGCGTTTGCTATTCCATAGTGTCGGCGAGGGCAAAAAAGAGGTCTTGCAAGAAATTATCTCGCAAGACCTCAAAAGTCAAAACTATCCTTCGGCTTATTTCTTCCGTCATCGCGATGACGTAGAGCTATATACCGACCAAATAGTCAGTTAAAAGTTATTACCAGCCGAAACCTTCCCCAAGTTTCCACTTATTAGAGGCTTTGAGTGTTTGTTCGATGACATCACGAACGACACCATAGCCTCCATCTTTGTCAGAAATATACTTAGCTACCTCCTTCGTTTCTGGCACGGCATCATTAGGAGCAACGGGCAGAGCAACGGCTTCCATTATTTCAATATCTGGCAAGTCATCACCGATATAAACCATCTCCTCACGGCTAAAACCTGTTAGCTCTTCCAACTCTTTGAGCTTAGCTAACTTATCCTTAGCACGCATATAAATATGCTGAACACCAAGCTGTTCGAAACGAAGACGCATCGCCGAACTTTCTCCGCCAGAGATCACAGCAAGTGTATAGCCTTGCTTGACAGCATACTGCATAGCATAGCCATCTTTTACGTTTACCGTACGCATAGGCATACCATTAGAATCAACAGGGCTAACTGTCGCACTTACTACTCCGTCCATATCAAGGACAAAGACTTTTATTTTCTTTAGATCAAAAGGAATACTACTCATATTATTTTATTTGATGATAAACACAAACAGAGACCTCCTTAACTAAGTAAGAAAGTCTCTGTTTATCTAATTTTATTTCTCTCTAATGAAGATATTAATCGGCGTACCGCACAAGTTCCAGTGCTTACGAATCTGATTCTCCAAGAAACGCTTATACGGAGCTTTGACCCACTGCGGAAGATTACAGAAGAAAGCAAAGCTCGGCACAGCCGTCGGCAGTTGCATCACATACTTAATCTTGATATACTTACCCTTCGTAGCAGGCGGAGGTGTTGCTTCAATAATCGGAAGCATTATCTCATTCAGCTCGGAAGTCTTGATACGTGTGCTACGACGCTTATAAACTTCTTCGGCAGTCTCCAGCACCTTAAAGATACGTTGCTTAGTCAAAGCCGAGATGAAGATGATTGGGAAATCCGTAAAAGGAGCTAAACGCTCACGGATAGCATGCTCAAAAGTCTTAATCGCTACTTGACTTTTATCCTCTACCAAATCCCATTTATTGACGCAGACTACCAAGCCTTTGCTATTTTTCTGAACCAAAGAGAAGATGTTGATGTCTTGACTTTCAATACCACGAGTGGCATCAACTATCAGAAGACAAACATCACTATTCTCAATAGCACGGATAGAGCGAATGACAGAGTAGTACTCCAAATCCTCATTAACCTTACCACGCTTACGGATACCAGCAGTATCTACAAGGTAGAAGTTCAAACCAAATTTATTGTAATGCGTATAGATGGAGTCTCTCGTCGTACCAGCTCTATCGGTAACGATATTACGTTCTTCGCCGATGAAAGCATTAACCAATGAAGACTTACCAGCATTTGGTCGCCCAACAATAGCGATACGAGGGCATTCGTGTTCTAATTCTTCTTCAACCTCTTCAGGCAAATTCTTAACGATTTCATCAAGCAAATCCCCTGTTCCGCTACCATTAACGGCAGAGATACAATGAGGATCTCCAAGTCCCAAGCTATAGAACTCGGCAGCTAAATAATGCTGATCGTAGTTATCTGCTTTGTTGGCAACAAGAATAACAGGTTTCTTTGAGCGACGTAACTTCTTAGCTACTTGGTCGTCAAGATCCGTAACACCATTTTCTACATCTACAAGGAAAAGAATGACTTCCGCCTCTTCCATTCCTATCTCTACTTGTTTGTTGATTTCTTCTTCAAAAACGTCTTCACTACCAACGACCCAACCACCTGTATCTACGATTGAAAATTCGGCATTAAGCCATTCTACTTTTCCGTATTGGCGGTCTCGTGTAGTACCAGCCTCTTCCGTAACGATTGCATTACGTGATTTCGTCAAACGGTTAAAAAGCGTTGATTTACCCACATTTGGGCGTCCCACTATTGCGACAAGATTGCTCATCTTTCTTTATTTCTTTATATTACCCACGGAGCAAAATACTCCTAACTAATACAAAGATACGGATTTTATAGCAGAAAAAGAGATGTTTATATTTTTAATAGTTAAGCGATTACTTCTACTAATTGCTTAAGCAAGCTTAGAAAAGAATAACAATGAGACTAATAGAGCTTACCAATAGCCAAAGCACAACGCCCATCAATAGGGCTTTGTAGCCAATGTTTTTCAAAGCATTAAGCGAGAGAGAAGCCCCAATAAAGAACATTGTAAGCGTCATTCCTTTGCGAGCCACCCCACTTACAAACTGACCAATCATTGGATAATCTGCCAGCAAATAAGTATTCAGAAGCATAGCCAAGACAAAAAATAGGATAAAGTAAGGAATGCTTATTTTCTTACCTTCGGACTTAAAGATAAAAGCCGAAAGTAAGCCAACAGGGATAATCCACAAAACTCGTGTTAGCTTTATCATCGTTGCGACCTCCAAAGCTTTTTCACCATAAATAGCTCCCGCTCCAACGACCGAACTCGTATCGTGAATAGCAATAGCCGCCCAAGTACCAAATTGCTCTTGACTCATTGAGCAATAATGTCCTATTGAAGGAAAAACAAAGAGAGCAATGGCATTAAGCACAAAGACCGTAACCAAAGCAACGGATATTTCCTCATCTTTTGCCCTAATCACAGGAGCAACAGCAGCGATAGCACTACCTCCACAAATAGCTGTTCCCGAACTAATCAGATAAGCTGTATTACGTTTGACTGAAAGGACTTTTACCCCAATCAACATTCCGATTATGAGTGTCCCAAAAACAGACACAATAGTAAAAGCCATTCCCTCTGCTCCTGAAGCCAAAGCTGCGTCAAGGTTCATTCCGAAACCTAAACCAATGATAGCATACTGCAATAACTTTTTGGAAACTTTTGCATTAAACTTAGGATAGACTTGCCCAAAGCTAAAGGCATAAAGCAAACCGATAAACAGGACAAAGGCAGGGCTTAAAAATGTAAGATAAGGTGCTAAGCTTGGGCTATAAGCTAATAAGAGAAGCATACTTAACAAAACGACCAGTCCGATATAGACTTTCTCCGCCAAGCTCTGAGCCAAGAAAGAACGAAGTAATTGTATCATTAACTAAAGACTATCAGCGTTTGACATCTTCCGTTCCAAACATCAAAGCACTCAAGAAGCCTAAGCCATAGCCCCATAACTGAATAAACGAAGCAGGGACTGCTCGTATGGCAACGTCAATATCTTTAGTTTGCCCAAGGCAATGAAAAAATAACATTAAGGCATAGAGTATCAAGAAGCCACTGCCTACAATACTTAGGATACAGAGTATCGTACCGATTGTAAAGACCGCAGGGAGATAATGTACAAGTTTCGTTGTACCAAGATAGCGACGTCCAAGCTCTATACGAGCCATTCCAGAATAATAAACTTGATTGAAGAACTTCTTCAAATCTACCCTCCGCTTATGATAAACATAAGCTTTTGGGAAGAGCAAAACTCTAAAACCTCGCCTAATCAAGCGAAGACTAAAATCAATATCTTCGCCATAACGCAAGCCCTCATCAAAGCCACCAAGCTTATTAAAGACCGAACGACGACAGCCCATATTGAAAGTGCGTGGTTTGAACTGCTCCATAGCATTAGCACTGCCACCACGGATACCGCCTGTCGTCAGGACACTGGTCATAGCATAGTTTACCGCCTTCTGCATTGTAGAGAAAGACGAATGAGCCGCATCAGGACCTCCGAAAGCATCAGGACGTTTCTTAATAATATAACGCTCTACAAGCTCCAAGTAATGAATCGGCAAGACAACATCGGAGTCTAATATCAAAAGGTAGTCTCCTTTGGCCTGCTTTGCCCCATAGTTGCGAGCCTTACTCGGGCCTCCATTCTCAATAAAGCAATAACGCAAATCCGAAATAAGTCCTTGATAGCTATCAACAATCCGATCACATCTATGCGTAGAACCATCTTCAACGATGATCAACTCATAGTCGAAAAAGTTCTGTCTCGTGAAGCTCTCCAAAAGCTCTTCAACTTCATTCGGACGATTATATACTGGGACAATGATAGATAGTAACATATTATTGCAGTGCTTAATAGCTTATACGAAAGTAATCCAATAGAACTTTATAATGGTCTTGTGCCGTCAGACAAGTATCTAAAAGAAATCCTCTGGTGCGTGTCCACTCTTGCAAACCTCTATAGTAGTAGAACTTTAGCTCATCAGTAATGATAAATGGAACGATATTATGCTTGAGACATTCCTTAAACATAATAAGACGCCCCACTCGTCCATTGCCATCTTGAAAAGGGTGTATCGCTTCAAAACGATGATGAAAATCTATTATATCTTCAAGTTCGACACGCTCTAAGTTGTTATATGCTCCTAAAAGCAACTGCATCTCTTCTGCTACTTGCTCGGGAGCTATAGTCTCTTGTCCGCCAACTTCATTAGGGAGTCCCTTATACGCTCCAACCTTAAACCACGACTTTCGGCTATCGCTTGTGCCAGCCTTGAGCCACTGATGAAGCTCTTTGATCAAACTTTCAGACAAAGGCTCTTCTGCACGCTCAATAAGTAAATCAATACAACGGAAATGATTCAGCGTTTCAAGGATGTCATCAACATTAACTGCCTCATCATTTACGCCAATAGTATTGGTTTCAAAGATATAACGTGTCTGCTCCTCCGTCAAGCGAGAGCCTTCAATATGATTAGAGTTATAAGTGAGGTCTATCTGTGTTCGGTGATAGATGCCTCCCTTATAGCTCATTTCTTTTTGCTCTTTTAGGATAGAGAGCAAATTATCCTTAGGCTCTTGCTTCATTATACTTGCTTAACTTAAATCTAAGTTTACTTTATTTGCCACTCAGCTCCCTCTTTCGTGTCTTTGATGACGAAACCAAGTTCGCTAAGTTTATCTCTAATTTGGTCGCTTGTTGCCCAGTCTTTGTTAGCCTTTGCCTGCGAACGAATATCCAGCAATAGGTCAATCGCTCCAGCAAAAGCGTCAAAAGACTTGCTATCGCTCGTGCGTTCGTCCACCAATCCAAGAATATCTACAAGGAAGAGACGGAAGAATGCCTTTAATTCTTCTAAGTCCTCCGCAGAGATCGTTTCTAATCCGTTATGAATAGAATTAATCATACGAGAAACTTCAAACAGCTCAGCCAAGACAATCGGACTGTTCAAGTCATCATTCAATGCCTCATAGCAACGAGCCTTGTAGTCAGCAATATCTACCGAAGAACTTTTGTTTGTCTTCAGATTATCCAGCAAAGCATTTGCGTCCAAGAGACGTTGCAAACCTTTCTCCGCTGCTTGTAAGGCTTCATTGCTAAAGTCCACAGTACTGCGGTAGTGAGCCCCAAGGATAAAGAAGCGAATAGTCATTGGCGAATAAGCCTTTTCAAGCTTTGGGTGTTCGCCTTTGAAGAACTGCTCAAGGGTAATAAAATTGTTGTAGCTCTTACCCATTTTCTTGCCCTCAATGGTAATCATATTATTGTGCATCCAATAGCGAACCATCTCTTGCCCTTTTTGGGAAGCTACCGCCTGTGCGATTTCGCATTCGTGGTGAGGGAAAACCAAGTCCATTCCTCCGCCGTGAATGTCAAAAGTCTCGCCTAAATACTTGCGACCCATAGCTGTACATTCGCAGTGCCACCCAGGGAAGCCATCACTCCAAGGGCTTGGCCAACGCATTATATGCTCAGGCTGAGCCTTTTTCCATAGGGCAAAGTCTAATGGGAAACGCTTTTCACTCTGTCCGTCCAGCTCACGAGTATTGTGTTGCATATCCTCAATGTTACGTCCACTAAGCTTGCCATAGCCATAATCTTCATCATATTTACGCACATCGAAATAGACCGAACCTTGGCTCTCGTAAGCATAACCCGCTTCAAGGATCTGCTTTGTCAGCTCTATTTGCTCAATAATATGCCCTGAAGCTTGAGGCTCAATGCTTGGAGGCAAAACGCCCAAAGCGTCCATTGCTCGGCGATAAGCAAGCAAGTAATACTGAACGACTTCCATTGGTTCAAGTTGCTCCAAACGTGCTTTCTTAGCTATTTTGTCTTCTCCCTCATCAGCATCGTGTTCAAGGTGCCCGACATCTGTGATATTACGGACATAACGCACCTTATAGCCTAAATGCTGAAGGTAGCGAAAGAGCAAATCAAAAGTAATCGCAGGACGAGCGTGTCCTAAGTGTGCATCACCATAAACGGTAGGTCCACAAACGTACATACCAACATTAGGTTCTGAACTTGGGACGAAAAGCTCCTTTTTTCTTGTGAGCGTATTATAAATATGAAGTTTATGTTCCATTATAAATTTTATTTCTTTGATACCATATTATATGGAAAGATTGCTTATCCCACAAATTTACAAATTATTTAGCAAAGGAGGATTGACGGACAAACAAAATAAGAGGCAGTACCCCCAAAGAGAGTAAAAGCTTTCCAAAATTAAATAATCTTACTATTTCTACCTCATATTATGGAGTAATAATCATAAAAAAAAGTTATATTTGTGCTAAAGAATAATATTTGTTCTTGTGTTATATCAAAAACAACCCCATTATGGAAATAGAGAAGTTAAAAGACAGTCGTGAGCTTAAAAACTTAGACTTAAATCAGTTGGTGGATTACTTTGCTGAAGTAATCCAAGGAGAAACATTGCCTGCAAGCAAACATATAGATAGCATTAAGCAGTCATTTACACGTAAATTAGATAAGATTAGAGAGAAAGGGAGCGAAGAGGAGCAAGAAATCGCAAATTTACAGCAAGGACGCTTTCAAGACCTTTTGGGTCGCTACGAAGAGCTAAACAAAAAACAACTTGAAGCTCGTCAGCTTCTTTTTGCAGAACGTAGAGAAAAAGTGCAGGAGGCAATGACTAAGTTTGACTTTAGTCTCTCAAAAGTTGATGCTCTATTTGACAAGCTATATACAAATTACACAGAACTTGATGAACTTTGGCAGAATATTGGCGAACTTGACCCCAAAGACTATAGTGCTTTATCTAAAGACTTTGAGCGTCTAAGACTCAAGTTCTTTGCTCTTGAAGGAGGAGAGGAAACGAAAGCTACGCTTTATGCCCAAAACAAAGAGGCAAAAGAGAAGCTTCTTCAAACGATAGAAGAGCTAAGCAAACACGAGTCGCCTAAAGAGGCTGTTGCCGAGCTGAATGAACTTATCAAGCAATGGCATTATATCGGATTGGTTGCTCCAGAAGAGGCTACAGAGATACAACGCAGATTCAAAGACCTCTGCTATCAAATCAATAAGCGACATCAAGATTTCCACAGCGAAAGAATCAGCAATGAAGAGATTAACTACAATCTAAAAGTTGATGTTTGTATTCGTTTGGAAGAGCTTCTATCGGGAGAAATGCCCAAAACAAACAAGGAGTGGAAGGCTCTGACTGAAAAGGTAAAAGAGTTTAATCAAGAATATAAAGAAGTGCCTTATTCAGGTCGTGGAAGAGAAAAAACAGTTTATCAACGCTTTAGAGTAGCTAACGACCTTTTCTATCACAGAAGATCTGAACATCAAGCACAAGCTAATGCCGTTCGTGATGAAAACCTTCGTCTCAAGAGAGAACTCATCGCCGAAGCCGAAGCTATGCGTGAGAGCGAAGACTGGGAAGCAACAGTCATTGCTTACAAAGAATTGCGTGAGCGTTGGAAAAAAATTGGTTTTGTTTCTCGCAAATATAGCGATACTATTTGGGAGGAATTTAACGGACATTGCAATTATTTCTTTGACCGCCTCAAGAAAGAAGGACCTCGCCATAAGGCAAGAAAAGAGCGTAATGCTGAGCGTTTAGCGAAGATATTAGCATCTAAACAAGCCGTTATTGATGCTTTTGAGGAACTGAAGACAGCAGAGCTTGCTCCGAAAGAGTTGCGAGACAAAGTCAAAGAGCTTACCGAGCAATGGCGTAAGACAGAATATCTTAGAACGCCAGAGGGTGTGGCTATTTTTGAAAAGTACAAAGAGCTACAAGACTTCTTCTTTGACAAACAGCAGTCTTATCGCCTTGAAGGTCGCTTGGACAAGTACGAAGAGAAGATGAGAAAAATCTTAGACAATAAGGAAGCTGTAGCTAAGGAAGTGAAGCTACTCCGTTTCTTGCAACAGAAAATGGAAGCAGATCTTCTGAATATGGCGAACAATCAGAACTTCGTCAGCACCAACTCTAAAGCAGGAGAAAAGCTTTTAGCTCAAATCCATAAGAAAGAGCAAGACCTAAGAAATGAATTAAAGTTCGTCGAGGAGCGTCTTCATCTCTTGGATAAGCTCAGAAAAGAAGCTAAGTAAATCGAGCCTAAGACTTGGTTTACCAAGTAAAAAAGCTATAAACAATTTGTAAAATAAAGAGAACCCATACGCTTGTCTTCTGACAATGTTTATGGGTTCTCTCCTTTTATATCCAACAAAGACAAGAATATGAAAAAGAATAAGATTAAGGTACTTTTTGTTTGCTTAGGAAATATCTGTCGCTCTCCTTCGGCAGAAGCAGTCTTCCTCCAGCATATACAAGATACAGGCAAAGCTGATTTCTTTGAAGTTGATTCGGCAGGACTTATCGCAGCTCATCAAGGAGAGAAAGCCGATAGCCGAATGCGTCAGCACGCTTTCCAAAGAGGTTATCGCTTGGAGTCGCTCAGCCGTCCGATTACTTACGATGATTTCTTCACCTTTGACTATATCATCTGTATGGACGACAGCAATCTAATAGCCCTCAAAGAGCAAGCACCCGACTTGGCATCTGTCCAGAAAATAAGCAAGCTAACCGATTGGGCTGATATTGCTCCGCTGGATCACGTTCCAGACCCTTATTATGGAGGAGCAAGAGGTTTTGAAGAAGTTTTGGATCTGCTTGAGCTATGTATTCCACAGCTAAGCGAGAAAATCCTACAAGACCACTAAGAGACGATGGCATTGCTCGCTTGTGGACGGAAGATACTCCAAACACTTTGGAGAGGCATCTTAGACTTTGTCTATCCTCGCCACTGCCCTATTTGCCAGCTACGCCTATCCTCTTATGAGATGAGCCTCTGTGCTAATTGTGCGATTAACTTAGCTCCCTACAAAAAGGAGACTTATCACGCAAACGAAAGGCTATATGCTTCGCCTCTCTTTAGGGAATTGTATGCTCTATTCCGTTACGAAAAAGGAAGTTATGTCCAAAAGCTCATTCATCAGTTTAAGTATCACAGCCATACCGACCTGATTGCTTTCTTTCTCTCAAAGGCAAAGCACAAAGCTTTTCTGAAAGAATGGAAGCGACGTGATTACGACTTAGTGGTAGCTGTTCCGCTCTCAAGCAAGAAATACAAGAAGAGAGGCTACAATCAAGCCTTCTTAATGGCTGAAGCAATCGCAAAGGAACTGAATATCAAAGCCTCTGAGCAAATCATCAAACACAAAGAAACTAAAGAGAGTCAAACGAGGCTTTCCAAGAATGATAGAATTCTTAACACCGAGCATAGCTTCTACATCAATCCAAAGCAAGGCAAGGAGCAAGTCCCTAAGCGTGTATTGCTCGTTGATGACGTACTAACGACTGGAGCAACGCTTTTGGCAGTTTCTTTTCTACTGGAGGAGTTAGGGGTAGAAGAGATTGATGTCTTCACCATTGCTGTAGCGATGTAGCACAAAGCCCGCCCCAAACACAAACAAGTATGCCCTGACAAAAAAAGGCTGTGTCGCAATGACACAGCCTTTTTTCATTCCTTAGAATCTACTGATTACGCTTCAGGATTTACAAGCTTACCAAATTCTTCTGGTGTTACTGTTTGTTCGTTAAGCGTAACTTTTTCCTTCATAATCTGAGTGAACTTATCGTTCATCAAACGATCAGCCACTTGATTTCTGAAGTCTTCCTTCTCAAGCATAGAGTTTGCGTAGTTCTCTACAAGTTCGTCTGGCACAGAGTTCATTCCGTATTGAGCGAACTGTCCTTTTGTTACGATAAGGGCATAAGCCTTCATATCTTCCTCTGTGATTTGAACGTCGTTGTCTTTCAAGATGTCGTTCTTGAAGAGGCTAACTGTAGTAGCAGCGAACATTTGCTCCTTCTCAGCTTCAAACTTCTCTTCAGTCATTTCCTTATCTTGCTCAAGGATAAAACGCTTAAGCAACTCTTCTGGATACTGAACGCCTGCACCTTTTTCCTTAATAAGGTCGCAAACATCATAGAAAAGCTTCATATCACTCTCTGGCTTGAATTGCTCTTCAAGAGACTTAACGATTTGTTCCTTAAGGCTTGCTTCGTCCTTGATGTCAGAATTTTCGCCGAAAGCCTTAGTGAAGAATTCGTCATTCAATTCAGCTGGTTGGTGACGGCTGATGTGCTTGATCACGTATTGGAATGTAGTATCCTTATAAGCTTCTACACTTTCCTTCTCAACTTTCAAGATAGCTGCGATCTCTGTAGCATTACCTGCATAAGCCTTGTAAAGGTTGATTGTAAGCGTATCACCAAGCTTCGCTGCCATAAACTGATCTCTAACCTCAGAGTCTTTAAGGTAGTCAGGCATAATAAGAGCTTCCTCAAGAGAGATACCACCTTCTTTAACGCAAGCTTCAGCATCAAGCTCAAGAACATCACCCTTGACGATGTCTCTTTCTTGAATATCTTCAACGTCAATTTGATTACCATATTGGTTCAAAAGGTTGTTTACTTGTTCTTGAACAATCTCTTCTGTTGGCTCAATGTTGTAGTAGTTAACCTTATTTCTCTTGTCCAACTTGATGTTTAGTTCAGGCTTCAAGGCAAGCTCGTAAACAAATTCAAAATCAACAGCGTTTTCAAAGTCCACTTTCTGCCCTTCTTTTAGCATAGGCTGACCAAGATATTCGAATTTCTCTTTCTCAAGAGTTTCGCCCAATAGGTTCGCAACGAACTTATTGATGCTATCCATCTTAATACCTAAGCCGTACTTCTTCTCGATCATACCCATAGGAGCTTTTCCCTTACGGAACCCTGGGATCTCTACGTTTTGACGATAAGATTTAAGCGACTTATCCATCTCAGACTTATAATCCGCTTCTTGTACTGCGATGACGATTTCTACTTCTACATCGCTCTTTTTGTTAATGGTTACTGCCATTTTTCTTTATTCCTTATTAATTAATCTAATTATCTCCTTTATTCTCAAAAATCAAGGTGAAAACATCTAAATTATTTAGATAAAGACAGCCTGATATTTCTCAAAAATTTTACTTAGCAAGCAAATATAGTCAATTTCTCCGACTTGTACAAACATCAAACAGAGCATCTTGACATATTTCAGCTCCTATTTAGAGCCTGCAAATCACCAAAAGCAGGACAGGCTGTGCCTGTTCCGATTTGTGATATTTGGACAAGTTCGGAAACTGATTGGGAAAAGTCAGAAAAGTTTTTGGGAAAACTTTTAGAAATGTTCGGGAAAACTCATCTGAGTTTTCCCAGTCATTTTTTGACCTTAAAACAAAGACTCATATCTCACTAATAGATAACAGGTTATATAAATCAGTCTGCGACCGTTCCGATTTGTGGTATTTTGACGAATTAAGCGTTAAGAATGATGAATTAAGCATTGTGTATTTTGAAGCGGTTAATCAGGAATTATAATTGCTTACGAACATATTTTTTTGTATTTTTGTTAGAAATATATTTGGAATGTATGTACTTAGGTCTTGCAAATCATTGTTCGGTCGTTGAGCTTGTCGAAACGTACCGCTTTGTTTTATATTTACTCAGCATTTCGGCGTTTCGACAAGCTCAACGACCGAAATAGGACATAAATACAACAGCAAGATTTAGGTAAATACCTCCTATATATTTTGGTATATTTTGATTTTATTATACCATCTACGACAATCAGAATGAAGACATTAGTATCAGTCATAATCCCAATGTACAAGGTAGCAAATTTCCTACCTCAATGTTTGAGCCAAATCAAGGCTCAAACATATAAGCATTTGGAACTGATATTTGTTGATGACTGCAGTCCTGACAATGCTTCAGAAATAATCCAAGAACATCAAGCCGAACTCGAGGCTCTTGGTATGCAGGTTGTCCTAATTAGGCACGCACACAATCAAGGAGTCGCTTCGGCTCGGAATACAGCCCTTGATGTAGCAAAGGGCGAATTTATCTATTCTCTTGATGCCGATGATTTCATTGAGGCTAATACCCTTGAGCTAATGATCCAATCGGCAAAGCAAGAGCAAGCAGACATTGTAGGCTGTGAGTGTACGCTCCGATACGACAAGTCAGAGCGACATCTCCCTCAAGTAGATGTTCGGACGGGGAAAGAAGCTTTTGAAAAGATGTGCAAAGGTGTCTTCAAATGGAATCTATGGCTTTTCCTCTTCCGTCGTGAGCTTTTAGGCAAAGCTGAAGGAGAGGCTTTACGTTTCCTTCCTCAAAGGAATATGGGAGAAGATATGCTGATGATGGGACGTCTATTCCTAATGGCAGAGCGGATTCATATCATTCACAAACCTCTGTATCACTACGTCAAAACAAACGAGGAAGCTCAGACAAGCGAATATAGCCCCTTACAATGGCAAAATGTCAAGGACAACCTCAAGGCATTAGAAGGATTTATTACGCAACGAAAAGACAAAGAGGAGCTACGACTGATTAATTTCTTAAAGTTGAACCTAAAGCTCCCTCTTATTATCTCAACAAAGGCAAGCGACTATCAGCACTGGAGCGAATGCTATCCAGAGGCGAATGCTTATATTATGCAAAATGATGTGCTTGCCCTTCGAACTAAGCTTTTGCAAAAGTTAGCCCAATACAAACAGTGGTGGCTCGTACGATTATATAACCTTATCGTAATGCAATGGCTCTATAAATTACTATATAAATAAACATCTCGGTCGTGTTACGCATTTTACAGATATTTTTCATTGGTGTTATTGTTGATTTGTACTGGTTCCCTGTATCACTAACAGTACTACCGGGGCTCTATAGCAAGAAAGCAATGGCTATACTTGGCTTACCGCTACTTGCCTACCATATCATCAAAAGCAAAAGATATACGGTTTCCAGATCACTAACTTTTGCTACAGGTTTTGCAGTCCTATACTCTGTTGTCAACTTGATAGCTGTTGAGACGAACAACACTATGGACTTCTCTTATGCAAACTACATAACCACATTTTTTGTATGGTTAGTCTCGGCCTATGTGGTAATATCTGCGATTCGTTGGGGACACAAAGAGGTTACATTAAGAGTCTTGACCTCCTATTTAGCGACAGTATCTGCAATACAATGTGTTTTGGCTATATTGATAGACAAATTTCTACTGCTCAAGGACTTCGTTGATGCAATCTTTTTTTCGGGGAATGGCTTCTACGACTCTATCAATCGCTTATATGGTATTGGCTGTGCCTTAGACCCCGCAGGGACTCGTTTCTCTATAGTATTAATACTCATTGCCTTTGTCGTGAGTATAGACCCTAAGGTGAGGAATAATACAAAATCTCTTTTTGGCTTCTTGTTTGCATTCCTAATAATAGCGACTCTTGGAAATATTATTTCAAGAACAACGACGGTGGGAATGAGTTTAGCATTAGGAGCTATCCTAATGACTTCAGGGCTTTATAAACTCCAACTAAACACAAAGCATCTGAAAATGTATAAAATCTTGGGATATACGCTAATTATTGGCATACCTCTATTTGTTTATCTCTACAACAATGACCCTTACACGAAAGAACTATTGCGTTATGGGTTTGAAGGATTCTTTAATTGGGTAGAAAAAGGAGAGTGGACGACAGACTCTACAGCGAAACTTAATAACACTATGTGGGTCTGGCCTACAGACCTAAAGGGTTGGACAATTGGCTATGGTCTCTTTGGCTCATTTCTATTTAATACTGACATTGGTTATTGTCGTCTAATCCTATATTCTGGTCTTATTGGCTTTAGTACATTTGCCTTATTCTTCGTCTATAATGCGACCTATTTTGTCTATAAATATCGTCGCTATAAATATATGTTTGTTTTGCTCTTGCTCCTATCCTTTCTGATATGGATTAAGGCATCAACAGACTTGTTTACCATCTATGCTTTGCTTTATTGCTTTACAGATGAAGAAGAAGCTTCTTATAAGCACGTCATAAGCTTGAGATGATGAAGAAAATTATCTATTGCATTCCAGCCTTGGCAAACTCAGGAGGTATGGAGCGAGTCTTGTCGATAAAAGCAAATCATTTAGTTGCTTTGGGTTATGATGTCAGCATTATAACCTCCGACCAAATGAATAGAGCTGTCTTTTTCCCGCTTGATGAAAGGATTAAGCGTTACGACCTTGGGGTTAATCACGAAGCAAGCAATGGCTCTTTCCTAAAAAAGATCTTGGGCTATCCAAAGAGACACCTCAAGCATAAGCGAGCATTGAGCAAGCTACTCAAAGAACTAAAAGCAGATGTTGTCGTCTCAATGTTTGGAGATGAAGCCTCTTTTCTGCCGTCTATCAAAGATGGTAGCCGTAAAGTCTTGGAATATCATTTCTCAAAAAACAAGCGTTTGCAGTACGGGCGAACTGGACTTTGGCGAAAGATTGATGAGTGGCGAACGAAACAAGATGAAGAGATTGTCCAACAATTTGATGACTTTGTCGTTTTAACTCAAGAAGACAAAGAGCTGTGGGGGAATTTAGATAATATCAAAGTAATCCCAAATCCTCTGACTTTTGACAGCCCAGAGACAGCAAGGCTAAGCCATAAACGAATCATTGCCGCAGGACGACTGGACTTTCAGAAGCACTTTGATGCCCTAATTGACATTTGGGCTAAGCTTGCTCCCAAATATCCTGATTGGCGTTTAGATATTTATGGTTCGGGCAGTGATAGAGAGCTACTGCAAACTCAGATTGAGCGATTAGGTATAGAGCAAAGCATTGCCCTACAAAAGCCAACAAAAGACATACAAAAGGAATATCTCAAAAGCTCTATCTATGTAATGACCTCTCGCTATGAGGGATTGCCAATGGTACTTTTAGAAGCTCAAACAATGGGGCTTCCTATTGTTGCCTATGCCTGCCAATGCGGACCTCGTGATATTATTACTGAAGGAGAGAATGGCTTCTTGATAGAGCCTTATGACGAAGACTTGTTCATTGAAAAGCTTAGTGCATTAATTGAGGACGAAGAGCTACGCAAGCAAATGGGCAAAAAAGCAAAAGCTAACACCAAGCACTATCAAATAGAGCAAGTAATGCCCCAGTGGGAAGCCTTATTTAATCAAAAGAATAAGACATTATGAAGATAGCTTATTGCATTAAATCATTGGCTATTCACGGAGGTATAGAAAGGGTTATCTCTACAAAGGCAAACTACTTAGCTCGTCGTGGCTATGAGGTAGTCATTATCACGACTGACCAAAAGGGACGAGACTATAGCTTCCCTCTTGCTGAAAGTATCAAGCATTACGACCTCGGTCTTAATTACGAAGACGACAATAAGCTTGGGCGTTGGGGACGCATCAAAGCTTTGTATCAAAAACGCTCTGTTCACAAACAACGATTAGAAGCTCTTCTTCAAGAACTTAAAGCAGATATTGTAGTTTCAACATTCTTTGAGGAAGCCAATATCTTAGCAAAAATCAAGGATAGGAGTAAAAAGGTTTTAGAGCTACATTCCTCAATGTATCGTTGGGTTTATATGTACCCCAAGGAACAAAAGCTATTAAGATTAGTTGGGCAAGCACGTATTCTCTTAGATAAATTGCTCATTAGAAAGTACGATCAGTTTGTCGTCCTAACAAATGAAGATAAAGAGCTATGGGGCAGAAACGACATCAAAGTTATCTACAACCCTTCGCCAATAGAGAAAGAAGTTGAACCCTTAAAGGACGAAACTAAAGAAATAAAAAAAGTTCTTGCCGTAGGTCGCTACTTTTATGGCAAGAACTTTGATGTATTAATTGAGATTTGGAGTAAGATTAGTCCAAGCTTCCCTGATTGGCAATTAGAAATCATCGGAGATGGTCCTCTAAGATCGAGATTTGAACAACAAGTCAATGATTTAGGCTTAAAAGACAAGGTATTACTGACAAAGACAACAAATCAGATAGAAGCATATTACAGGCAGGCAGATATTATGACGCTTATATCAGAGTATGAGGGTTTGCCAATGGTGTTGGTTGAAGCACAATCAATGGGATTACCTATTGTAGCCTACTCTTGTCCTTGTGGACCTCGTGATATTATCACTGATGGAGAAGACGGCTTCTTAATAGCCCCTAATGATAGAGAAGCTTTTGCCAAACGTCTTATTCAACTAATACAAGATAAAGAGCTACGTCAGGAGATGGGAGCAAAAGCCAAAGAGAACTCTAAGCGTTTTGACCTTGAGACGGTAATGCCTCAATGGGACGCTTTGTTTAATCAACTAAAAGGTCTAAACAAATGAAAATAGGATACTGTCTATCAAATCATAAAGACGGAGGGGGCGTTATGAGAGTAACAGCTTCCAAAATCAATGCTCTCGTTGAAAGAGGCTACGAAGTTGCAGTAATTGTAAATTATCTGAGTGATCAAGACCCCTTCTTTGCATTAGATCATAGAGTACAGGTTATTTCATTAGACATCAACCCTTTTATTTACAAGGATAGCTTATACAAACGTTTAATTTACGCTATCAAACGAATGTTCCTTTACAAAAGTGCTATGACAAAAGTGTTAAAGCAAGAAAGTTTTCACATACTCCTTGTTCATAATAGATTAGAAGTTCTACTACTACCATTCATCAAAGACAATAGCATCAAAATATTAGAGCACCACGGACCTAAAACAGAATATCAAAATATTCAAACAGGTCGCAAGACCAACTTCCTTCATAAATGCTTAACATCATTCTATGAAGTGAGGGATCACGTCTTTGGTTCTTTATTTGATAAAATGGTCGTATTAACTGAACAAGACAAAGTCTTAAGAGGGAATAGCAACAAAATAGACGTCATTCCCAATCTCACTTCTTTTAAGGAACAAAGTTTCCCTATTGACAATAAAACATTGACAAAAAATGTTATTGCAGTTGGGCGCTTTACTGAGGAAAAAGATTTTTCTACTCTTCTGGATATTTGGGCTATTGTTGTAAAAGCCTGTCCTGATTGGCAATTAAATATCGTTGGAGATGGTTATCTAAGAGAACAAATTGAAGCCAAACGTAAAAAGCTTAATCTCCAAAATTCAGTTTCACTCCTTGGAGAAAGGAAAGATGTTGAAAAGCTATATATGGAGAGTGCTATCTACGTGATGACCTCTCGTTATGAAGGTTTTGGTATGGTTCTGGTAGAAGCTCAACACTTTGGTCTTCCTTGTATTTCTTTTGATTGTCCTTGTGGTCCAAGAAGTATTATCAACAACAACATTGATGGTTTCTTAGTTACTCCAGAAGATAAAGACACTTTTGCCAAACGTCTAATCCAACTAATCCAAGATGAAGACCTACGTCTGCAAATGGGGGCAAAGGCAAAAGAATCTGCTAAACGTTTTGAAGGAGCAACAATTATCCCCAAATGGGAAGCTTTATTTAATGAATTAATAAACTCCAAAAATGGAAAATAAGCCTTTATTAAGTATCATAACGCCGGTCTATAATACGGCAACTTACTTACCTCTAAGTATAGAATCGGTCATCAATCAAGATTATCAAAATTGGGAGTTACTATTAGTTGATGATGGCTCTACAGACAATAGTCTTTCTATTTGTCAGGCTTATGCAGATAAAGACAAGAGAATAAAAGTTTTCTCTCAAGAAAATCAAGGAGCTTCTGTAGCTCGCAACTTAGCCTTAGATAATGCAACGGGAGAGGTCATAACCTTTCTTGATAGCGATGACACTATTGATACTTGTACTTTTGACTTAATGATGAAAAAGCTACAAGCTAATCCTGAATGCGATCAAGTACAAATCCCTGTTCACTGGAACTATACATCACCTCATTATTTTTATTATAGAATAGTTAGTCCTAATATTACTAACACAAGCGAAATGTTAAACCAATGGGGCTTTGAGAATAAAATTAATTGGTGTGTATGGGGCGGTGCATATAAAGCATCTCTATTTGAAGGTCTTCGTTTTTATCCAGGTATTTTATTTGAGGACAACTTAGTGAAAGCAGAGCTACTACTAAGGAGTAAAGGGATTTGCTTTAGTGACGAAAATGAAACAGGCTACCGCTTCTATGTTAGAGACGAGCACCCCGAAAAGTGGGAATGGCCTCTAAAGAAAAGAGTCGATTTGATCACTGCTTATGGAGAGATAACACGTTTATTCTTGAGCCATTACCCTAAATACTCAGAGATTCGTTGCGAGTTCTATCGAAGAGTAGTCAATGCCGTTTCGGGGACTATCAAAAAAGATGGCTTTAGACACCCTGTAGTCAAGACAGCTCTCCCCTATCTAAAGAGCTTTAGACTCAGAGATCTATTTAGAAAGAATCGCTTAGACATAAAAACTAAAATAAAGATTGCTTTGGTTAAAACCTTAGCCTATATTCTATAAATGAAACGCATCGTTATTTCTGCTGTAAACATTAGAAAGGGAGGCACTTTGACCATACTAAGGCAATGCCTTTCCTTCCTTTCTCAAATGTCAGCCACTAAAGACTGGGAGATTATTGCTCTTGTTCACAAACAAGAGCTTGCGGACTACCCTAACATTCAATATATTGAATTACCTTGGAGTATTGAGGGCTGGGGCAAACGCCTTTGGTGTGAGTATGTAACAATGCGACGAATATCCAAGAGCATTACAAGAGAGCAAGGAGCAATAGACCTTTGGTTATCACTTCACGACACCACTCCACGAGTCGTAGCCAAGCGACAAGCCGTTTATTGTCAGACGTCCTTCCCTTTCTTTGATTGGAAACTTGGGGACTTCCGTTTTGATAAAAAAATCCCGCTTTTTGCTCTCTTTACTCGCTATGCCTATCGTATCGGTATTCATAGAAATAAGTATCTGATCGTTCAACAGGAATGGCTTCGTCAAGGCTTTAGCAAAATGTTTGGCATTCCAAAGGAACGATTCATCGTAGCTCCTTCAAGGCAAGAGGAAGAAATCCCTATCTATCAACCATTGGCAAAAGATAAGCCATATACTTTTTTCTATGCTTCGACTCCTGATAGTCATAAAAACTTTGAAACACTTTGCCAAGCTTCAGCTTTGTTAGAGAAGCGTATCGGGAAAGACAAGTTTCAAACCATCATCACTATACGAGGGGACGAAAACACTTATGCAGAATATCTAAAGAAGCATTGGGGCAAAGTTTCCTCAATTAAGTTTGCAGGCTTAATGGATAAGGCAACTCTTTATGCTCACTACGACTTAGCAGATTGCTTCATATTCCCCTCACGCATCGAAACGTGGGGCTTACCAATATCTGAATTTATGGGCTACAACAAGCCTATGATACTATCAGACCTGCCCTATGCTCACGAGACGAGCCAAGGAAGTTCGCAAACGGTCTTCTTCCCTCCAAGAGACCAGCAAGCATTGTCTCAAATAATGAATGAAGCTGTGCTTGGCAATTATAATAACTTTAGCAATATCCAACAGTGTAATATCTCCGAACCCTATGTTCAGAGTTGGATAGAATTATTTAACCTATTATTAAAGTAAATAAAATCAATGGCAGAAACAAGGACTAAGAAAAGTTTGATGAACACTTCGGTTTCGTTAGGGTTTTATATCCTAACCTTGCTTGTCAGTATTTTTGCTCGTCGAATATTCCTATTAGCATTAGGAGACCAACTTAATGGTCTAATAGACACATTAAGTAATATTCTTGGAATGATTAACTTGGCAGAGTTAGGGATTGGGACTGCCATTGCTTATGCCCTGTATAAACCTCTTCACGACAAGGAAACAAAGACCATTAATGAGATTGTCTCTTTGCAAGGCTGGTTCTATCGTAGGATAGCTCTGATTGTTAGTTTGGTAGCATTTGGCGTAATGCTATTCTTCCCTTATATATTCAAAGACTTAGAATCTCCAATGTGGTATGCCTATGCCACGTTCTTGGTTTCTCTTTGGGGGGCAATGATGTCTTACTTGATTAACTATAGGGCTATCGTCTTTAACGCAGACCAGAGAGGCTATCGTATCACGATGAATATGCAAGGCTTCTACCTTGCCAAAAGCATTCTCCAGACAGTCGGTTTATATATCTTCTATAAATATGATATACCTAATCCATACGTATACTATTTATCTCTTGAATTTATTATCACACTGATTGGAGTCTATGTCTTAGAGAAAATGATTCAAAAAGACTATCCTTGGTTGAAGTCAAACCCTAAAGAAGGGAAAGTACTATTAGCCAAGTATAAAGATGTCTTCAAAACAATCAAACAAGTTTTCTTTCATAAATTTGGCAGTGTTGTCTTTGCTCATATATCTCCTCTTGTCATCTTAGCATTTACTTCCTTGAAGACATTAACCTTCTATGGTAGTTATATTATTCTATCCAAACATTTATCATCAATAATCAGCCATTTCTTCAGCTCTATTACAGCAGGGATTGGACACTTAATTGCCGAGGGGAATAAAAAGAAAATACTTGGATTCTTCTGGGAGTTCCTATCTGTCAGAAACTTCACTGCTTCTATCATAGCCTTCAGTTTTTATGCTTACTCAAGCTATCTTATTCCATTTTGGTTGGGCGATAAAGCGGATTATATTTTGCCCAATATCGTTGTCTTTACCATTGCAGTATCAATGTATCTAAATGCAGCGAGAGTTATGGATATCTTCCTAACAGCTTATGGGCTTTTTGCTGATATTTGGAGTCCTATTGCTGAAGGTTTAATCAATGTTGGTTTTGGTCTTTTATTTGGATATATATTCTATCACAACCCTCAATTATTAGGCATAGATAGTGCCATTTATGGTAGTGTCGTAGGGGTTCTTCTTGGAAGTATTCTCTCTATCATCATTATTATTCATATTTGGAAAGCCTATTATCTATTCCGAGACGGCTTTAAGATATCAAGTTTTCACTTATGGAAGCACTATATCAAGTACCCTATTATTTCCTTTGCTTGGATGTATTGTTGTAAACAAATCTTAAGTTGGCTTGCTTTAGACTTTTCCTCATCACTAATACTATTCTTAATTAATGCAGTCTGGACAATGACCGTATTTACGATCTTACTCTTTATTATTTACTATATAATGTCGCAAGGGATGCGTGATATGACAGAGCGTTTTAGAATTATCTTGATAGATAAACTAATCCCCAACATCAAGCAGAAGTTTAGTAAATAAAGTCCAATAGATATGTTCAAGAACCTATATCATAAGATTATCAATTCTGACTACCTTAAACGTTTAGCAGAACTATCCCCTCTTTTTCTATTCTTCCTTATTCTCCAGTCCTATATCGGTATTACATATATTCAGAATACTGACCCAATAATGACTGTTCTAATTAGAGTAAATGGTTTGCCGATTGTTTACACAAAGGCAATCATTGCAGCCTTGGCTTGGTCACTAATTTATATTCTTGTCATATCAATTCCTTCAAATAAAGTGGTTCAGAAAATACTATCTATCTTCATCACGTTATTTTCCATTTGGATCTTTTTTGTTGAAGGGTTTTTATTAGAGGCTTATGGCTTAGGATATACTGAAGAGACTTTAACAATAGCTTTAGCAACAAATATCCAAGAAACTCAAGAATTCTTTGAGACGGTTTTTGCCATAGATAAGCTGATAAAACCAATTATTGTATTTATTCTTGCAATATGCTCTTATCTGCTAAGTAATCAGTTTTATAAAAAGGTAAAGAACAAGCAAACTCTGAAACTCATCACCTTATACTCTGTTATCCTACTTTTGTTCCCCTCGATATATCATTTAAGAGGTGTTTACAAACGCTTATCTGGAACTTTCCTATCCGAGGTTTCAAGTCCTATAGAAAGGGTGATGATAGGTACAGACGCTTACATTAAGCATCAAAAAGCACAAAGAGAGGTGGCAAAAAAACTCCATCTTAACTATCCCAAAGTTCATTTAAGAAAAGATATCAAGGATACAAAAATTGTCCTAATCATTGGCGAGTCTTTACGACGAGACTATATGCATTGCTATGGCTATCCTTTAAGGAATACTCCACATTTAGATTCTTTAATTAATCAGAAAAAAGCAATTCCCTTCACTGATGTTGTAGCCCCTGCTCCCAATACGATTCATTCTTTAGAAGAGGTGCTTAGTTTTCACACCCAAGATCTCAATGAGAAAAAATGGCATCAGTATGCAACTCTTCCCCAAGTGTTCCGTTCCGCAGGTTATTGGGTGCAATGGACAAGTAACCAAGAGAAAACAGGGAGCCATAACTCCGTTTATATGCTTGCTCAGACAGCGGATAGTACATTCTATTTAGGAACAGGGTCTATTGGACGTTATGCAAGCAAAAAGCAAAGTTTAGACGAATAACTTTTGCCTCACTTAGGTTTCAGTAAAAATAAAGGAAATAACAATACGCTTCAAATAGTTCATTTGATGGGTAATCATCTTAGATATTCTTGTCGTTACCCTAAAGAGTACACACACTTTAAGCTTGTAGAGCTTCCTCAAGAAGAGCGATATAAAGATCTAAGCAACAAACAAAAACAGACTATTATTGATTATGTAAATAGTATATATTACAATGATTATATTGTTAGCTCTATAATAAAACGTTATACTGATGACAAATCACTTGTTATCTATATCTCAGACCACGGACAGGTCTTATTTGACGATCCCCAAAACCCAAGCCGTTTTGGACATGGTATAACTCGTCAGGCTCTATCTGTACCGATGATTTTCTTTATTTCAGACAAGTTTAGGACAGCTTATCCTGAGATCTATAATGCGATTGAAGAGGCTAAAAATAAACCTTTTATGTTGGACTTATTAACCCACTCGCTAACAGCTCTGTTAGGTATAGAAACAAGGTATCACAATCCTAAGGTTGAACTCTTCAACAAAGAGTATCAAGAAAATAGACCTCGAGAGATTAGCGGTTTGGGGAAAACAATTATTTTCTAAACACTCAGAATACTGATACCCTAAATTACCACAATCAACCAAGGGAGAATCGCCTACACTTTCTTTTATCTCCTCCATAATTGCTTTCAGGCATTCCGACCAAAATGCTTCCGCATTTTGACCCTCCGTCGGTGAGACTGACAGCGGGGTCGCAGACCCTTTTATGTGTTCCAAATCAACTATGAATACCAAAATGCTTCCGCATTTTGCCCCTCGGTCAGTGCGACTGACAGAGGGGTCGCAGCCCCTTTTATGTGTTACAAATTAACTATGAATGCCCCTTTTATGTGTTACAAATTAACTATGAATACCAAAATGCTTCCGCATTTTGCCCCTCGGTCGGTGCGACTGACAGCGATTATGTGTAGGATAAAACCCTCTGCGAGGGTTCCGATTTGTGGTATTTGGATAAGTTTGGAAAGTGATTGGGAAAAGTCAAAAAAGTTTTCCCGAAAACTCAAAAAAATTACTGGGAAAACTCAAATGAGTTTTCCCAGTAATTTTTTGACCTTAAAATGAGGGCTTGTATCTCCCTAATAGAAAGCGTTTTAGATAAAACACTCTGCGGGTGTTCTGATTTGTGATATTACCACTCTTTGCGGAGGTGCATTTTCTGCCACATTGCTTGGTCTTGTTCGTTTAATTTCAGCTCGCTAATTGCTTGACATTCGTAGCGATCATTTAGATACTGACGAGGTGCATCATTCTGCTTGAAGCTTGCACTGAAAACAGATAGGCTATCCTTGCGATAACTTGTCTCAACACCAGCCAAATCAAGAAGAGAGTGGAAGACCACATTCGTTGAGAGAGGCGACGATTGTTGAGCTTCCGCCTGCTTAATCTTTTCGGCATATAAGGCTTTATAGCTATCAGAGAACCACAAGAACATCGGTATATGCAACTGATAATACGAAAGACTTGGCGATGAGTGCAAGATACGCTTACGGCTGTCGTCAAAGAGGTCTTCGCCGTGATCACTCAAATAGAACATCGCTGTACACGAACCATCTTCGGCTTTGAGCTTCAACCTCTGCAGAACCTCTTTGAGGAAGTAATCCGTATAGCGGATAGCATTATCATAAGCATTAACTAACTTCTCTCGCTCCAAACTTGATGTACGCTCTACATTGTCGGGCGTAAAATGAGCAAAGGCTTTAGGATAGCGGTCTTTGTAGTTGAAATGTGAACCATAAGTATGCAAGATGATGAAGAGCTTATTGCTTTCACTTACTTTAATTGCTCTGTCAAAAAGAGCTAACATATCCGTATCGTAAGTCTTTTCCTTGTTGGGAAAGACCTTATTCATTCGGTAAAACTCGTCCGATTCGCCAGCAAAGAAATCAACATAACTCCTATTCTCTGGCTGATTGCTCAGATAAATAGTATGAAAACCAGCCTCTTCCATTGCCGTAATCAAGCTCCTAACCTTTGGTAGTTGACCTGCCGAACTTGCCTCTGCTGGCGATAAAATAATCGGTACACTCTTATAAGTCGTATTTGATTGCGTCAGCACATCACGATAAATCAATAGCTCATTCTCTAAGCTATCCAAACAGGGAGTTGTCTCTCTCTCATAGCCATAGAGCGACCAGTTCATAGCTCGAGAAGTTTCTCCCAAAACCAAAACGTAAACCTCACGTTGCTCCTTATCGTGTGAACTTGTCGCTTTGTAAGTAAAGCCTTTGACCGTCTCGGGATACTTATCCATCTCAATAAGTTTCTGCCCTGCAACGTACATATTCTCCACCATATTAAATGGATAAACATCGTGAATTAGGTTGAAAGAAGCAAGGATATAAGGAGCTAAAAGGGATAAGACAGGGATAAGTGGGGCTGTTACGCTCACAATACGCCTTCTGATACGCCACGGCAAGCGTTCATCTTTTCGCCAAAGCTTGAAAAGTAAGATAAAAAAAGGCGTGTAAAGAGCAAAAGCAAGGGCGATAAATAAAGCCAAACTTGAGAGTAACTCACTGGCTTCATTGCTATTGGAAGTAAAGATATTCAAAAACATATCCACCGCTATCACGCCTCCCGAGAATAGCATTGCATAGACAAGCTGGAAGATATTGAAGAGTGAAGATAGGAATAATAAGCCAACCCCAATCTTGCCAATACGAGCAGGCAAGAATAGTACAAGCAAATAGAAGCTAAAAGCAATCAATAGATTGACCAAAAAGCCCAATAGCGAAGTAAAAGCAAAGATTTGTAGAGCTAAGTTAGGCAACAAAAGCGACAGAGCGATATAGAGTAAATAACGAACTTGTCGCTTCTCTGCCGAGCTAATTCTTGATGTCTGTGTCATTCTTAATGGCTTATTATGGTTATTATTCGTGATGATAAGGTTCGCCCCTTTGGATAGTCATTGCTCTATAAATCTGCTCTACGGCAAAGAGCCTAACCATCTGATGAGAAAAAGTCATCTTACTGAGGCTTATCTGTCCGTTAGCTCGCTGATAAACAGCCTCAGAAAAGCCATAAGGTCCTCCAATAGCAAAAACCAAACGATGCTCGCCTGCAATCATTTGCTTCTCAATAAAGTCGGAGAAAGCAAGGCTGGAGTACATCTTCCCTCTCTCATCAAAAAGAAAAAGTTTGTCTCGTGGCGAAAGCTGTTTCAAGAGGTTTTCCCCCTCATCTTCCTTTTGTTTGATTTCACTTGTCTTAGCCGAACGCTTAACATCAGGCAGGACAGTCAAGTCAAAAGGTAGATAATGCCCCAAACGTTTGACGTAGTCTGCCGTCAATCGCTCAATCTCTTTGCTATCGGTCTTGCCGATGACAATTAAACTTATTCTCATCTTTATTAGTAGAAGAGGCTGTACCAAAATCAAATTTTGCTACAGCCTCCTATTAGTATTCCTAAAAATAAGGAAGATATTTAGCTCTTAAACAAGCCGTCTTCCTATACAATGCTTATTGCTTAGAATGGCAAGTCATCAACACTTGTATCAGCAGCAGAAACAGTTGTCGTAGGAGCTTGTGCAAGAGGATCAACTGAAGGAGCAGGAGCTACAGGTTGAGCAACGTTTGCACCACGCTCTACTTTCCAAGCTCTGATGTTTGTGTACCAACGACCATTGTACTCACGGCTATCAATATCAATAGAGACAGTGAGGTCTTCACCCATTTGAATCGCAAACTTCTCGATATTATCCCCAAAAAGGTTAAAGCAAATCTTACGAGGGTATTGGTCTTGCGTCTCAAGAACATAGTCTTGCGAACGCCAAGGCTTACCTGTTGCTTTACTTACGCCACCTTGTTCTGGTAGGATCTCTATAATTCTTCCTTGAATTTCCATAATCTATTTATTATTTTCTATTATATATTTCTTAATCTAAGGAGCAATATCTGATGCTATTAGTTTATCTAAAAGCCAATGATATGACGCACCTCTTCGATTGTCTTACGAGCGTGTTCACGTACTCGCTCTGCTCCGTCTTCAGCCACTTGCTTTAGAAGTTTTTCATTAGCACTATATTCAGCGATTTGCTCACGGATAGGTGCTACATAGGCATTGATATCTTGAGCTAATTGCTTCTTCATATCGCCATAACGAATACTACAATTATTATACGCTTCGTTGAAATGGTCATAAGTGTCTTGCGAAGAAACAAGCTCTAAGAATGTAAAGAGATTCTGAATAACCTCTGGCTTTTCGCTATTAGGCTCTGTAGGACCTGAATCCGTTACCGCCTTCATCACTTTCTTTTTGATAACTTTCTCGTCGTCCATTAGGTAGATACAGTTTCCTTCGCTCTTACCCATCTTACCCGAGCCGTCCAAACCAGGGACTTTCAAAGCTCTTGCTCCAAGCGAATACGATGCAGGCTCTACGAAGTAATCTACGCCATAGATTGAGTTGAAGCGACGTGCAAACTTACGAGCCATCTCCATATTTTGCTCTTGGTCTTTACCCACAGGTACTTTCTGCCCTTTGTGAATAAGAATATCGGCAGCCATAAGCGTTGGATAAGTAAGCAAACCTGCATTCACATTATTAGGTTGCTGACGAGCTTTGTCCTTAAAGCTTGTCGTACGCTCCAATTCGCCAAGATAAGCGTTCATATTTAGATAAAGATACAGCTCCAAAACCTCTGGCACATCACTCTGAAAGTAAATCATAGCCTTCTCAGGGTCAAGACCACAAGCTAAGTATTCTGCAAGAATTGTATTTGCATTACGCTTAATATCCTCTGGCTTAGGGTGCGTTGTCAGCGAATGCCAATCTGCAATAAAGAAACGACAATCATACTCATTCTGCATTTGCACAAAAGCCTTCACAGCCCCAAAGTAGTTACCTAAGTGTAGGTTACCCGTCGGACGGATACCACTAACTACTGTTTCTAATCTTTTTGTATCCAAATTCTTATCCATTTTATTTATTTGTCATTGACTACGAAGATACACATATTCTGACAAAAAACACTTATCTATTTGAGAAATTTTGGTTATAAAACAAAAAAGAGCAAGTCTAATGACTTGCTCTTCTGCGGTATGGACGGGACTCGAACCCGCGACCCCCTGCGTGACAGGCAGGTATTCTAACCAGCTGAACTACCACACCGTTTGGTTAGTCGCTCAAAGGCTTTCGTTTCTTAGACAAACTCTTTCGTTGTATCTCTGTTTCCTTCCCTTTTGCACTGCAAAGGTAATACAAGTTTTTTATTCTCACAAACATTTCAGCAGATTTTTTTGAAGAAAATTTAGACAATATGTGCCAACAAATTATATTTCAAGCAATTAAATAATAAAATATTTTTCTTGTAAAATTGAAGAATAAAGCTTGTTTTCCATAAAATAATATAGGATGTGCTATTTTGGCACACCCTATATTATCTTTTGAAGTAGGTAAAGCTTATAGCTCAACCAAGAAATCATTCATTGAGCGACGAATCTTTGGCATTGGAGCTAACCAGTCCTTTTCGGAATCTGAATGTCCCAAAGTAATGAGGCAAAGGCTACGCAACCCCAAGTCTTGCAAGTTAAGTAACTCATCTAACTTGTTTGCATCATAGCCCTCAATAGGTGTTGAACCAATTCTAAGTTCGGCAGCTTGAGCCAAACCAAAACCAAGAGCAATATATACTTGACGGGCAATGTGTGCAAAGTTCTCTTGAGCAGACTGCATACCAACGTACACTTCTTTGAGCTTGTTGGCATAGTCCGTATAACGATCTACAGAGAAGCCTCGATCTTCTGCCGTACGCTTAAAGACTTCGTCAATGCGTTCTTCTGTATAGCGATCCCAACCTGCAAGGATTAGGGTGTATGAGCTTTCACGCACATAAGCCTCATTCGTTGAATAACAAGCAGAAGCTACTTTCTCTTTCATATCTTTATCCGAAACGAGTAGCACCTTAAATGGTTGCAAACCTGAAGATGTTGGAGCTAAGCGTATAGCTTCGATGATCTTACCAAGCTCTTCTACTTTTACTTTTTTCTTTGTATCATAACCTTTTAGAGCGTGTCTCCACTGAAGGTCTTCTAATAATGCCATAATGCTTTTATTATTTAATTGTATTAAACTTAATCACTCTAACGCCCAAGCCCTCAACCTCTATATTATAAGGGGCAAGCGATGTCAGAGTAGTAATATATGTTGTTCTATCCTCTGCAAGCAAGTCGGAAGAAGTCAAGACGCTATGCTCTCCCAAGGCTGTGTGTATAAAAAACTCTTTGGGGAAGTTGATCGAGACATTTTGCTCCTTTTCCGCAAAGTTTGCCACGAGCAAAACATACTCATTTTGGGTATAACGCATATAGACTAAACAAGCTTCTGCCGTAATTGTTTGATTTTGAGCATAATTTAAGCCATAATATGCCCCTTCTCTTAGGACTTCTTCTTGATTAGCAAGGCTTAAAACCTGCTGATATTTCTGCAAAAGTTCTTGTTCAGCTTCATCAAGATATTTGCCCTTGTACTTAGCTTGCTCAAGCCTTTGCAACTTATCCAATGCCCAATAGTCAAAAATCGTCGTACGACCATCAAGACCGCTGAAGCCCTCACGCTCCATTGCTCTCTCGCCTAATTCCTGTCCGAAATACAACAAGAATGGATTCGTGCCACTAAGAGCTAAGGCTGTCAAAGCAGGATAGCCTTTTTCTGCCTTAGAAGCAAAGAAGTCCGAAGCCAAGCGTTGCTCGTCGTGATTCTCAAGGAAATAGCACATCTTATCTCGGAAGCCCTCACACTGCTGTATCGCTCTGTCGAAAGCCTTCGCTGGCTCAAAGCCACAGATGATATTCCTCATCGTATCGTACATACCGACTTTGTCGTAGAGATAATCAAATCCTGCATTTAGATAAGCTTCATAGCGATGCTCTTGGTAAATCTCAGCCAAGAATATTAGCTTTGGATACTGCTCCTTCAGGCGAGCGATACACCACGACCAAAAAGCAGTCGGCACCATCTCTGCCATATCACAGCGAAAACCATCAACGCCACGTCCTGCCCAATAGCTTAAGATATCGTACATCTTTTGCCAAGTGTCAGGAATCGTCTCAAAATGCTCTTGCCCTCCTGCCAAATAATCAACGCCGTAATTAAGCTTAACCGCCTCAAACCAATCATTACGACTTGGGCAAGGCGTAAAGCAATCGTTCCCTGTCGCTCGGGCAGGATATTCACGATAGCCATCGGCTTCTGTGGGCAAAGTCAATCTTTCATTTGGGAAATAGTAGAAATTGTTATCCTTATCAAAAGCCTTTGTTTGGTCATCATCTGCACCAAAGCTTCGGACTCCTGCAGGGCAAGCATCTGAATGATAAGTGCGAGCTACGTGGTTAGGGATAAAATCCATCATAAAGCCCAATCCTGCTTCGTGCGTTCGCTGAAGCAAAGCATCAAACTCCTGCTGTCGCTTCCCTACCTCATCAGCAAGAGCTGGAGCAACATCATAATAATCCTTTACAGAATAAGGCGAACCTGCTCGCCCTTTAACGATAGACTGAGGGTCAGCTTCTATGCCTTGAAAAGCTGTCGTCGTGCTATGCTCAAGCAAACCAACATACCATACATAGTTACAACCCAAAGACTTGATATAGTCAAAGGCTTCTTTGCCAAAGGCTGAAAGCTTACCACAGCCGTTTTCTTCAAGAGAGCCATTCTCTGTAAGGGTTTTCTGCTTGTTGCCCCACAGACGAGGCAGAACAGAATATATAATGATTTTCTCCATTTACTTCTACTATTATCTCTATTATTGCCTACAAAGATAAGCACGAATCCAGCTCTAAACAAAAATAGGCTGTGGCAAATTACCACAGCCTATTTTTTAGATCAAGTCTATGACTACTATCCTGTTACTCTTTCGAGACGCTTCATCACAGAGAAGATGAAGATTGCTGAAAGCAAACAACAAGCGATCAAGATACCCCAGAAAGCGTACAATGGAAGGTCTTCCCAGAATGCACCCATTACACCAACGAGCAAGTTACCCACGGCAGTAGCAGCCAGCCAACCACCTTGCATTAGACCTGCGTATTGAGGAGGCGAAACCTTAGAAACAAATGATAGACCCATTGGGCTAAGGAATAGCTCTGCAAGTGTCAAGACAAGGTAAGTACCAATCAAGACGTTTGGCGAACAAGGGTTATCAACCACAGCACCATTCAAATCCCCAGGGGCTGTCAAACCGAATGAAGCAACCATCAATACCGCAAAACCTAAAGCTGCAAGCAACATACCGATACCAATCTTACGAGGAGCAGAAGGCTCTTTGTCTCGACTTGCCAAGTAACCGAAGAAACCAACCGTTACAGGCGTTAGGATAATGATAAAGAATGGATTAAACTGTTGGAAAATCTGAGGTGTGATATGCTTAATCTTTCGCTACCAAGTACCCCGAAAGTTGCCAAATAGATACCATACAATACTGCGATAAAAGGCACAAGCATAAAGAGTGAGAATGGTATTGCACCCATTGCATCAACGCTACTTGCCGTATAGTCTCGAGCGAAGTAGGTCATCGTCAAGCCATTTTGGTGGAATGCCATCCAGAAGAAGATTACCACCGTGAAGACAAGACCAAGAGCAATCAAACGTTCTTTAACCTCTTCGGCAGACATTGGAGCTACTTGCGTT
>PDWI01000673.1_pt1 | contig 73465 bp, 65 predicted proteins | sample 1430891 | NCBI WGS metagenome assembly PDWI01 (sample SAMN01162508, study PRJNA174530) | Oral metagenome, whole genome shotgun sequencing project. | biome: Marine environment; feature: Marine mammal; material: Swab sample of the gingival sulcus; isolation source: swab sample of gingival sulcus...
TTGCCGAGGCTGCCTGATGCCTATTTTTAATTTTTTACTCTCAGGGCTTGTAGCTTATCACAACCATCAGGCTGTCCAATCAATTGGGTCCACCGCCGGGTATGGAAAGACCCTTTACCAATTTTATTGCTACCTGCAGCGATTACCGGTGAATTACCACTAAAATACCATCGATTCAGGTTTGCAAATCCTTCACGAGCAAAGGATTATCGAGCTTTCATGCCAGCTATTTTAGTGTGACAATTGCTTATAGAACAACAAAAGAGAAGAGGAATAAAATGACAAACACACAAGAACAAATCAACGACTATCTTGGACCTGAAGGGCCAGCCGCCTTGGTTATTCGAGAGTATCTTATGCCGGTTGAGGGGCCTGACGGCGTTTTTTTCCCCTCAACATTTGCTGACATTGGTTACAATATCGACTATGAAAACCCACAAGATAAAAGGAGTCGCAACATCGCTCTCATAGACAGCGTTGGCTCTCAAGCAAATCGTATTGAACCACTTTTTACAGAGGGCGAGTACGCTAAACTTGTGCCGCAAATTACCATCAAGGCCGGAGAAAAAACGGTCAACCTGATCAATGCGAGCCATCGTGCCGGCGATGCCATTGCCCGTTGCTCCTCTCTTAGAAATGACTTGCATACAGCATTTAATGAAGTGAACAAGGGCAACGCGCTCCCCCTTGCCAGGCTTGCTCCCACATCACTGGTTTTTGGTGTTTGGGATTCCCGTGGCACACAGGCCAAACTCCCACGGCTTGTCTCGTCAACCATCCGTGCATACGACGTCCGAAAACTGACCCGCTCGGCAACCTATTTTGCACCTGTCGATTATTCCGCTGAAAATATTTTCACTGAAGAAGAACGGGAAAATGCAGAAGGTAACACCAAAAATCCCCTTTCAAAATGTGGGTTTGTCAACGCATTAGCTCCAAAAACTCATGGGGGAGTCATCGCAGAAGGCGGTATCCGCCGTGATGCTATACTGGCGATTTCTGCCTTAAAGTTACTGAAAGCCGATAACGAAGAGAACACCATAAAACTGCAGCAATATATACTTGGCCTCGCCCTGATCGCCTTTACCAGGCTCCCTCTTGGTTACTACCGTCAAGGTACAATTCTTGTCCTTGACCCGGAAAAAGAAAGAGAATCTTTTATGGTCGCTTACGATGGAGCTCGCACGCCTTTAACCTTTACCCACGAAGCTGCACTTGCCTTTGCAAAGGATGCTGCCAAAACATTTGGTATTGGCGAAGACAGGGAGGCAACTTTTGATGCAGATATTGCCAAGCAAGAAATAAAAGCAGCCAAAAAGAAAAAGGGGTAAGGAGTGTTTTATGCCAGAATATTTCTGCATCACCATCCATTTTCTGGGTAACGAATACCATGGTCGTGGCGACCAAGGCCAACTTGAGTGGCCACCATCCCCCTTACGCGTTTATCAAGCTCTTGTTGCCGCCAACGCCCGGCTTGGCAACCAAGCTGATGAAGCCCTCGGCTGGATAGAGAACCAGAAACCACCGGTGATTTTTGCACCTTATAGAGATGCCATTCAACCGCAAGGCTATACAACCTATGTTCCGGATAACCTCGCGGATCTGGTAGCAAAGAGCTGGGTTAAAGGAGGCAATAAGGATATTTCCCATTATCGCTCAGAAAAAAGAATTCGTTCAACTTTACTTAAAGAAAGTGAAATGCTTCCGGCCATCCATTATCTCTGGCCGCTGAAAGAGGGGGAAACTCTCCCGGCATGCAAAAAGATCATTGCCGTTACCCGAGGAATTTCACAATTGGGGTGGGGTATTGATCTTGTAATTGCTGACGCCACAATTTTGGCGGAGCGTTCCACCACAACCCTTGTCGGTGAACAGTGGGTAGTGTCCGAATCCTGTGGAGGCACCCCTCTTCGTGTTCCTATTGCAGCGACCTTGGCAGACTTGACAAACCGCTATAAAGCTTTTTTAGAACGTATAAGCCTGGACAGCAAGGTTTTCAAACCTGTTCCGCCAATTTCGCAATACGCTCTGGCAAACTATCGCCGTGCATCAGAAATGTCGTATCCGCCCTACGCTATTTTTGCAATACGGAAACCAGATGACAGCGGTTTTGCTCCCTTTTCGACCACAAAGCGAGCCTTGCACCTCAGCGGCATGATGCGTTTTACTGCCAGCCAGCCTGATTTCGCAGCGGCCCTTGGTTGGGATGATCACAGGGTTGCATCTTTTGTTATGGGCCATGAGGAACATAGAGAGGAAGGGGTTCATCGGCCTGTAAACGGTACTCGTCTTGTGTTTATCCCTCTGCCATCCATTGAATACCGGGGTAGGAAAATTGGTCAGCGTATTGGCGCGATTCGCCGCGTTCTGGTTACTGTCAATGGAACCATTGCAAATGAAGAATTCAATAGCATTGTACGCCATCTCGAAGGCCGTGAACTGATCAATGAAAAAACAGGCGAGGTGGCAGCCTTTCTCCGTCGCCAGTCACCTAAAGACGGTGCAATCAACAAGTATTTTGTTAAATCAAGTGAATGGTTTTCGGTTACTCCGGTTATTCTACCTGGCTATGACGATCCCGGAAAATTGCGCCGTCGTCTTAACTCAGCAACACTCACACCACAGGAAAAAGCCAATATCATTTTGAAACTGGAAAAGCGGATTGAAAAATTGCTCCGCAAAGCCTTGTTGCAAGCTGGATATCCAGATTTGCTCGTACAACATGCCGATCTGAACTGGCGTGGTGCTGGCTTTATGCAAGGGACTGATTTTGCGACGGCATACGCTGTACCCAGCCAGCACCGTCGTTTCCGTCGTCTTCATGTCCACATAACCTGGCGAACACCTGAGGGAAAGCCACTCTCCATTTCTGGTCCACACTGTATAGGTGGCGGTCGCTTTACAGGGGTTGGTTTATTAGTTTCAGCTCAATAATAAAAAAATGGAAACTTCCCCGCTCATTCCGGTTCGTATGCTTAACGAATATGTCTATTGCCCGCGTCTGGCATACATGATGTGGGTTCAGGGCGAGTTTGCTCACAGCGCAGACACTGTAGAAGGTGCAATCAAACACAAAAGAGTGGATAAAGGTGGTGGAAAGCTTCCTGATAAAGCAGCAAATGAAGAGGACAGGATTCATGCCCGGTCTGTGTATCTCAGTTCAGAGATGCTGGGGATCACTGCAAAGATAGACCTTGTAGAGGGCACTGGGCAGACAGTCCAGCCTGTTGATTATAAAAAGGGCAAGCGTCCTCATGTACAATCCGGTGCATATGCCCCGGAAAGGGTCCAGGTTTGTGCGCAAGGACTCCTTTTACGGCATCATGGCTTTACCGTTGATCAAGGTTTCCTCTATTTCATAGGTTCAAAAGAACGGGTGAAGGTGATCTTTGATGAAGAACTGATCAATGATACTTACGCCGCCATTGAAGGGTTGCAAGATGTCAGTAAACTGGATGAACCACCTCCTCCCCTCGTTGACAGCCCCAAATGCAACCGTTGCTCTCTCCTCGGCATCTGTATGCCAGACGAAATAGGTCTGCTTACCAAACTCCGTAAAAATATCCGTCCCATTTACTCAAGAATCGAGAAAGCATTGCCTCTCTATGTGCAGTCTCCTGCCAGCTATATAAGAAAGGATGGGGGCCAGTTGATTATTGAGGAAAAACGGCAAAAAGTTGCTGAGGTGCGCCTTATGGATACTTCGCAGGTGGTTCTTTTCGGGCACTGCGGGATAAGCACGCCTGCACTGCATGAGTGCTTCAGAAGACAAATACCGGTTACCTTTATGAGTTACGGAGGGTGGTTTCTTGGCCATTGTGTGGGAACCGGGCATAGCAATGTGCAGAGTCGTACTGCGCAATATCAGGCAAGTTTTGATGAAAATATTTGCCTGCAGCTCGCACAATATTTTGTTGGGGCAAAAATCCAGAATTGCCGGACCCTTCTGCGCCGCAATTGGAAAGACAGTGTGGATGAAGAAGCAAAGGCACCAGTTGCTTTACTTGCCGAATTCAATAATGACGGACAGCAAACAATCCGGACGACATCTCTTCAGCATTTGCTGGGTGTGGAAGGGAATGCCGCACGACGTTATTTCCAGCACTTTACCTCCATGATATCTCCGGAGAAAAGAGAATTAACAGGTGGATTTGATTTTAGTGGACGTAACCGCCGACCACCAAAAGACCAGGTCAATGCGCTTTTGTCATTTGCCTATGCCATGTTGACCAGAGAGTGGACAATTGTTTTATCGGCTGTTGGACTAGACCCCTACCGGGGCTTTTACCATCAAATGCGGTTCGCCCGTCCTGCTCTGGCGCTCGATATGATGGAACCTTTCAGACCCTTGGTGGCAGATTCTGCGGTAATCTCCGCAATCAACAATGGTGAGATTAAACCCGACGATTTTATAAAAACAGCAACCGGGTGTACTTTAAAACCCAGCGGCAGAAAACGATTTATAGGGGCTTTCGAGAGAAGGGTAGGCCAGCAAATTACCCACCCCATTTTTCAATATAGAGTCAGTTACCGTCGCCTTTTTGAAATTCAGGCCCGCCTGCTTATCAGATTTCTGACAGGTGAAATTCCTACCTACCCATCATTTGTTACGCGTTAATTGAATTTGCCATGGAACACATATACCTTGTCTGCTACGATATCTCAGATCAAAAAAGATGGCGAAAGATATATAAAACCATGAAGGGGTATGGTGATTGGCTTCAGTTATCGGTTTTCCAGTGCCGGTTAGACAAAGAGAACCTGCTCGTTATGACAGACACCCTAACCAGTTTGATGAATCGCAATGAAGATCATCTCATGGTAATAGACATAGGGCCTGCCAGTAGTATTTCCCTTAAAGTAGAAAGTTTTGGTCGGCCTTTTATGCCCATCACACACAAGGCTGTAGTTGTCTGATTTTTACGCCAATTCCACGCGAGCGGTGCTATGGTACAATATTCGCCGAAAGTGCTCGCAAGGGGTTTTGTTCTTTGAAAATCAAATAGATAAGTGTAAATATATTCTTAAGATGGTATATAGATGTTTCATCTTCCGCAAGTGCAATGCAACATCTCGCAGTTAGCCCCTCAATCTCCTTTGCTACAAGGGATAGCGAGGGGGCTATTTTCCGGAGTCCCATGGCTCCGGCCTCATTGAAGCCGGCAATAACATTTTCCGGAGTCCCATGGCTCCGGCCTCATTGAAGCTTTCACCTCCAACTTGGTCCATATGCGCTCGCAATAGATTTTCCGGAGTCCCATGGCTCCGGCCTCATTGAAGCTTCTACTATCTCAATCAGGTGTTTCAAACTCCGACATTTTCCGGAGTCCCATGGCTCCGGCCTCATTGAAGCTTATTTGGATCTAAATCAATACAAATTGGTTTTTCATTTTCCGGAGTCCCATGGCTCCGGCCTCATTGAAGCAAGGGTTGGTTGATTATGTGGCAGGGGTTGAGGCTATTTTCCGGAGTCCCATGGCTCCGGTTCGACCGGCTCAGCGCCATGTATCGTTAGCAATAATGAGAACCTTAACCATCTTTTCATCGGCAGTACAGTGAGTTACAGCCCGTCTTTTTGGGTATACATCGGAAGTACAGGCAAACCTGTTCAGAACCATCAATAAACTCAACACCACCAAGTTGTACCACCGGAACTGCAGGTTTATCAGCTTTTCCGATAAAGATAATCGCATCAAAACCTGCAGCATTCATAGCCTCGGCAACCTTCCCACCTGAGTAGGATTCGAGGGAAAAGCCGGTGAAAGGTGATTTTGTGTACACTCCAAACCGGCTCGCACCCCAGAGGCGGCTACCACAAAAAGGACCGGTGGTCAAAACAGGTGATTTTCAGGAGATAAGGGTCCACTCCAGCAGAAGATGTGTAGCCAGCCCCTTGCCGCCCAGACAGCGAGCAAGGACCTCATCTACAACCGTTCATAATCCTTATACCCCAAGGTGTTCAGCGTGGTTAAGCATTCAGCTCAACCAGGCCTGCTTCCATGATATCCAATCCTTTTTTCAATAATTCGTCTTCTATGGTCAGCGGCATCAGCACACGAATGATATTACCATTGATACCACACACCAGGATAGTCAACCCTTTGTCAAAACAGAAAGCAGCGAGCTGTTTTGCCGTTTCCGGGGCTGGAGTTCCATCTTTATTCACAATGGCCAACCCCCGCATTGCACCGATACCACGAATTTCGCCAACTATATTGAATCGATCCATCCAGGACTGGAATGTGTCGGTCAGAGTGTTACCCAGCTTTTGAGCCTTTTCAAGCACATTTTCTTCCTCAAAAATATCGAGGACTGCATGGGCAGCAGCGCAGGAAATCGGGTTTGCACCATAGGTGCCGCCCAGACCTCCAGCATGAACAGCATCCATGATCTCTGCCCGGCCAACCACAGCACTAAGCGGCATACCAGCAGCAAGACTCTTGGCACAAGTCATGAGATCTGGTTCCACGCCCCAGTTTTCCATGGCAAACATTTTTCCTGTTCTGCCAAAACCAGATTGAATTTCGTCTGCAATAAAGAGGATATTATGCGCCTTACACAACGCTGCAAGTTGCGGAAAAAACTCATCTGGTGGAGCGATAAATCCACCTTCTCCCAATACGGGCTCTGCGATTATGGCCGCAATATTGTCGGTATCGATCCCGGTAATGAAAAACTCCTTCAACTTTTCAATATCACCAAAAGGAGCCCGATAAATTTCTGGGACAAAAGGACCAAAACCCCATTTATAGGGCTTCACCTTGGCCGTCATGGTCATGGTGAGATAGGTCCGACCATGATATGCGCCATCAAACACGACGATACCGGTTTTTCTGGTATAATAACGGGCTATTTTAATTGCATTTTCAACAGCTTCCGCACCACTGTTAATAAAAAGCGCTTTTTTGGGAAAATCACCGGGGGTAATTTTGACAAGCCTTTCAGCAAGACGGACAGCGTTTTCGTAGGGGTTAACCATAAAACAGGTATGTGTGAACTTTTCAGCCTGCTCCTGTATCGCTTTAATCACCTTGGGATGCGAATGCCCCACATTCATGACCGCAATGCCTCCGGCAAAATCGATAATATCACGACCTTCAACATCCGTGAGGACAGCTCCTTTTGCGTGCGCTATATAGGCTGAGGTTCCACTGGCATAACCGTCAGCTATAACCTCATCCCTGATTTTCTGTATTGCTGCGTTGTTTTGTTTTGAATTCATATTAACTCCTAAAAAAAAATTAAGACTATCTGCACCCAGAGCCAGACTGAATCATGCCAGACGATGCAGCCACAGGAAAAGAAACGGTGCATATATTAACACGATGACCCATTCATCGAAAATAAAATAACTCCCCCTATGAACTCATTATTCTGAATTTTTCCTTAATCGAAATGTGAGACTGTTCACCTTCCTATATCCTTTTGTTTATACATCTTTTTGATCAGGAAAAAAGGTTCAGAACAACCGGTAATTATTTCTGTCTGGTAACCAGGAGGTTGACGGTTCCTGAAAAATGAAACACCTTCAGCTCATTGAACGTTAAAATAGGATTGCAAGTAACAATCAATTTGGAGATATTCTGCCTAAAAGTGCTTTAAACCAGTTGTAAAGGTTACAGGCATCTTATTTTTTTCATGAGATTGACGCGTCAGCAAAAGAACAAGAAACGAATAATCAGGACTAAACGACAGGCACAATCACAAACATGCATATCTATCAACTCACCTTTCTGATAACGTTTATCTGTATCAGCGCCATTGTTATCCGGAAATCACTTACGGTTAAATCAGCAGATGATTTTTCTGTTGCCGGACGATCACTCTCCTCTTCCGGGGTATCATGGGTCATTGTAGGTACACTGGTTGGTGGAGTTTCTACCGTTGGAACCGTGCAGACAGCATATACCCATGGAATAGCTGCCGGTATCTTTACCTTTGGCAGTGGTCTTTCCTGTTTTTTACTCGGTTGTTTTTTTGCAAAAGCGTTGCGGGAAGAACAGGTGGTGACCGTATCAGAATATCTGGGCAGGTATTTTGGACAGCGATTTCGCTATTATTGCAGTGCAATAAACTCCTTTGGCATGTTTATCCATGTGGTGGGACAATTCTTGGCAGCGATTGCCATTTTGAAAACCATTTTTGGCCTGAGTGATACCGTTTCGATTGTGGTGACTATGGCCCTTATCGGAATATTTGTTGTGACAGGAGGGGTTACCGGAGCAGGTGTGATTGGAAAAATTAAATTGTACATGCTCTACCTTATTATGCTGGTCAGTGCAATGGTCGCACTCTATAAAGGCGGGGGAATGACCACTATCATCTCCAGCCTTCCTGAAGGACTGGACATGTTTGGATTCAGTCGGTATGGTCGTCAAACAGCTCTGGTGGATATGGCATCCATGCTCCTCGGGGTACTCTCAACCCAGATCTACCTGCAGGCCATTTTTTCAGCAAAAAATGTGCGAGAAGCCAGAAACGGCGCATTTATAAGTGCGATGATAATTCCTCCAATTGGAGTGCTGGGAATTATCGTAGGGCTATATCTGCGCGCTCATTATCCAGAGATTGGAGACAATCCTGCCCAGGCGCTGCCCTTTTTCTTCCGCCAGACCTTTCCACCGGTAGTAGCGGCCTTCTTTTCTGCAGGTATACTGCTCATCGTGCTTGGCACAGGAGCTGGGCTTGTACTTGGAGTGACAACCAACCTGTATAACGACTTTATGGTCCGTGCTCAGTCTATTTTTGCTAAAATACCATCAATTATCCTCGTAAGATTGAGCACTCTGGTGGTTTTAGCTTTGGCTGCACTGTTGGTGGTTACTGATCTTGAATCAACCATTTTACGTTGGAGTTACCTGTCAATGGGATTAAGAGGAACCGCTGTCTTTGCAGGGCTCTTCATTCTGGTCTTTTGCAAGCAGATTGCATCCTCCCGGCTGGTTCTTGTTTTGCTGTACCTGCTCCCTGCGATGTATATCCTGTTGAGTATCCGTTAAGTTCTCGCACCTGGCATGATTACGATTGCTAAACGTTCTGCACAAACCATTGCATCCTGGTTTTCAGGAGGCAGGGCTACAACGCATTAAGGATAGAATAGCGACAGAAAGACAAAGAAATTGTTGATAGAGCGATAATTGATTCCATTATTGCTCCTGCGCAGGTATGCAGACTTGGGGCTTTGCAAGAATAGTACCCCATATATTATGCTGGTTTCGTTTGGGTATAACCAAAAGGTGCTCTACTTCCACACCTCTGCCGACAGGGCATGAAAGATGATTGCATAGCTACAACCAGCAAGATCTGTTTTGCATTAAAGCATGAAATAGAAGTGGTGCCAAACGACACCAACACGCAACCGGCCTCCAGACACCCTACCAAGCAACTGATTTTGCGGCACTTGTTTTAACTGGTCGGGAAGAGAGGATTCGAACCTCAGCTTAACCTACTTATATTATTTAATTTTATTTCTAAGTGTAAAACCATTGTACAACTTCTGATCGCTCGCTTCACTGACCGGTGAGCCTGCTCACCGGTCTTTTTTCCTTGGCGGTAAATTTATTTTTTGTATCTACTGTGATCTTGTGTTCCCATGTTCGGTTGTTGGTGTGGTAGCAACCCGTTTTCATCCTTCATCTGTTCTAAACTTTTACCAGCTGGGGACTTTCCTTTATTTTGCTTTTTAAGGTTTTGCTCTATTCTGTATAAAATCCAATGTATTCTTTTTAGTTCTTGCCATGAAAAATATACAAAAAAAGGCATTAACATAGTTGCAACGCCAACTATTAAAGCTAATATGAATAATATAAAACTCAAACCTGCGAAAGCTTCCATTTACAAACCTCCAATTTTTAAGCTATTTTTTCATTGGTAACTTCAATATTATTCCGTTCTTTTTTCTCCTTTTCCTGCCATTTCACAAATTGAGGAAAAGCTACTATAAACATATTTTCAAACCAGTTTGTATTTTCTCCACCTGTTTCTTTTATCCATCTATTTATTTCTTCCAATATCTCTTCTTTATCTGCTTTTTTGCTTCCATTTCCTAATAACAGCCAGTCTGGTTTTATTTTATATGCTTCGCATATACTTGTTATAAAAGATATTTTCGGTTCTCTTCCCTTTAAGTAATTATCAACTGTTTGATTGCTTAAACCTATTTTTCTTGAAAATGAAGAGACGTTTCCCCTTTCCTCCTCTTCAACAATTATAGCTATTCTTTCTAAAATTTCCCTAATTGGGTATTTTTTGCTTGACTCTTTTTCCCTGTTCATTTAGTGTTTTCCTCAAATGGAGAAAATTAACGATATCTTTTTAATAAATTTTTTATATAACCCTTTTTATATAATTTTCGCAAATCTATGAAACTAGCAATCGGTCAACTCGCCTTCGAACGCCACATTATAAAATGCAGCTCATGCAAGGTAGATTACGAATCAGTAGAACTACCAAAAAACGGTAAACTTCGTTCTTATCTTCAGTGCCCGATTTGCCTTAGTAAAATACCTGTTATCCTCCACCACAAAAAACCTCGCTACTCTCGCAGAGAGGGGCGGGGTTTTTTTGTGAGAAAAGCCGGATTAACTCCAGCTTAAGAATAACCTCAACCAAAGGTGACACAATGTCTCTAAAACTCGGCCTCCGCCAAATGCGCATTAAAGGAAAAATTGTTGAAGTAGACGTTTCCGAACGTAACAACAAAAAAACTTACCACCATCAAATTGTTCTTCCTGCTTCTGACGAATATGGAAGCACCAATGGAATAGTCGTTTCTGCGGATCGTCTTCTCGGTCGTGAACAGGAAATAATCGAAGTTACGGTTGAATTCTCTGGATATATCCAACGTGTTCAATATCCGGATAAGCAAACTGGTGAAATGCGAGAATTTAAGCGACGTAACTACTTTTTCACAGAAGTGAAACAAGCGGCTTAATGACCCCTGAACAGTTCGCAATACTGCTTACATATCTTGATTCTTTAGTCGAGATTGGCTTCTGGTTGGTTCTTCTCCTTACGATCAACTCCGGTCTCATAACTGCTAATATTGTGTCTTCTGCTTTCAGAGCCCAACCATCAAGAACCCATCATGGCGAGTTTTGATTTCATATTGACTTATGGTTACGCACTCGGTGTTGGTCTTCTTGTAATGATCTCAGCTCTCGGCCTATCTTGGGCTATTGACTGGTTGAGATCGACCCTTTGGCTATAGGCGCTTATTGTCAAGGCTCAAGGCAATAAACGTAATCCACTAACCCTTGCGGAGAAAACTCTTATGTTGACTCAAGCTCAATTTGATACCGCCGCCGCCGAAGTTACTACAATGATCGGCCTCGCAATTACAGGTGGTATGGGCATCTACGGCTCACTGAAAGGTGTGTTTGTAGGTCTCAGCATTTTTTCTCGCCTGATCTCAGGCCGTTAAAATGCCCAGCTTCCCCGTCATAGATTTTTATCTCATGTCTACGGAAGCTTTGAAATGGCTAGCCATTGCTTCAAGTGCCATTTTCTCAATGGTTGTCGCCCTTCTTGGTGCAATGGCTGGTCTTAGAGCTTTCTCCAGATTTCTTACTACACGATGACTGTAATTGAAATGTACACCGGTGCCATGGGTAACGGAAAATCAGCCATAGTAAACGCCAAAGTTTTCAGATATCTGCGCCGTGGAGCTGTTGTTGGTCTTAATTATCCTCTTATCGACGAATGGGCAATTACCTATGCAACCCGTATGCTTCCCCCTTCTGCCAGTGATCAGCGCATACTTGATTACGCCATCGATTTATATGAAAGAATGTTTCGCTTTGGTTCTATCCAATCATGCTACGAATTTGCCGAACTTGTACCCCAGCTTTCTACCGGCAAAATGGCAAAGGAAAGAGAACGTCAAGGCGTACAAGTTTTCGATGAATGCGGCCTCTATTTTAACGCTCGTGATTACATGAAAGGCCGTAATATGCAGTTCATACAATATTTCCTTAATCTTCGTAAATTCAAAATATTTGCTTATTTCATGTCTCATTCTGATGAGGATATTGACAAGCAAATTAGAGCAAAGGTGGAACTCATTACAGAATGTCGTAATCTCGCAAACCGTCGCTTTGCTGGCTTCGATCTTTCTGTTTTCATCAAAAAACCTAAGTTCCGTACTATCTCCATTGTAAACGGTAAAGGCTCAGGACGTGGATATGCCGAACTTAAAGAAACGCATACCTTAGATTTCGACACCTGCGACCTTTACGACACTTTTTTGCTTTTCAAAAACGAGGACATGGACGAGGAATTTGAGCTATCACATCAAGGTACTCACCCACAAGAGTATTACAAAACTGCTCAGGAAAAACGAAGAGAGGAACTATCAAAAAAGGCTAAAGCCGCTGAACTCTACCCTAAATATTATGATCTACTTCCTGCCGTGTAACATGAAAAACCTACTAATATTTACACTTTCTTTAGTGTTTTTTTGCGTCCTCACTCTTTGGGCTGGAGGTGCCTACTCTAATACTGTTGCGTATCCTGAAGGTACAGTATCCATAGTTTATTATAACGCTGATACCCACACAAAAATATGTGCTCGTACTCCAGACGGGAAAATACACGTAATACCCGGTAATGAGGATGTGATTATTTATTCCTCAATTACGGATACAAATATTGATTTCAACGTTCCTACTTACTCTATTTTCACTAATTACCCTCTATCCTCTATAATAAAGCCTTCTGTAATTTTTATTAAATAATTATGATACATATATTATTTATAATTATTATTATTTTTCCATTTGTATCTTTTGCTGATACTGGACCTTATAGTGGTTCTAATACTGGTGATGAAGTTTACCTTGATAATGATTGTTATGAATTGACTGAATTTATGGGTTCAAACACTCTATATAATCAAAATGTACCTAGTTTTACTGAATATTGGGGACAAATCGGACCAATAGAGGGGGATTATTGGCTTAGGTTTCATCGAAAAACTCCACCCAATAAATTTGATTTTGAAAATTGGAAAAAAAAGCCTTGTAGCATCTCTTTGCCCGATCCAATTTTTCCAGCAAAATTAGGCTCTGGCTGTTTTGAATATCAAGGCAAATACTACTCAGACGAAAATATTAATGAAGAACCTGTTGGTCAGTGTCAAGACGGATTACCCATAAGTTCTACTGTTGTTGACCCGTCTTTTTATACCTCACCTACTCATATCGAAAATAGATCAGGTTACCTCTGTCGAACATCTCAAGTAATCCATACTGACTGTTCAGACAATTATAATTTTGTCTATCTTGATTGCTACGCCGGAGAAAATACCGTATGTAGTAACGATCTTGATATCGACGGTGATGGTTATAGTATCAACCAAGGCGATTGTGATGACGAGGATAATCAAATTCATCCAGGTGCAACAGATATATGCGGTGATGGGGTAGATCAGGATTGTTCCGGCGGTGATTTGTCTTGTAACGATCAATCGGAAGTAGGCGAAAGTTGTTCTTTGCCACTTCAAGATCACTATGCAATTAGGGGTAGTACTTGTGTTTATCATTATAGTCGTTATCGTTCTTCTTATTCAGTAATGCAATCTGGAATGCCAAAAAATCCGACTACAATTGTTGCTTTTATGACAGCTTATGGATATTCCGGTTCGTTTTGGGGATGCCGCACCAGTATTGATGGTGTTAGTGATAGTATTTATCAGGTTGGTGATATTGTTGATATGTCATATTGCGATCCACCATCATCCTGCAACAATAATGGAACCTGCGATCCAGGCGAAACAACAGAAAATTGCCTAAGTGACTGTCCACCCTCAAGTGATGATCCACTTACCTATCAAGCTTATCAATCAGTTTATGATAAAGATCAAGAGCTTGCCAATCACCTAAATACACAAAAACTAGAATCTTCTTTTGATGTTTTCAAACAAACAGCGATTTATCAAGTACCTGCATCACTTCCCATCATTCTTGATAAGTTCACTGGTGGTGGATGCCAAAATCCACCTTTATTTACAGCAGATGTATTTCCAGATCGTTTTTGCTCCGAAGATTTGACTATTGATTTTTCTAAACAACCTTTATCCTCTTTTAACAATTACGTTGTTCCTGTTATACGCTGGCTTTCTGGTATTCTTTTTTTAGTTTTAACAATTAATCGTATCAAGAGGCTTTTTTAATGATTTTTGGTGCTCTTACAAAGTTGTGGTCGCAAATATGGGCTGTAATTGGCTCCACCCCGACTTGGGCTGAAGAACCCCTTGAAGCTTTACGACAATTTTTAATATGGTTCTATGATTTTGTAGCTGATCTGTGGCAAACTTTTGCAAATGTCATAATGGACGTATTATTATGGCTTTTGCAATATCTTTTTGATTTTGCCGCCACGCTTCTAACTGTAATTTCTGCCTTTGCTCCCAATTTAGATATAATTTCCCAGATTTCCGATCCCCCTATACAAGCTCAACAAGCTATATGTTTGATGAACTGGATACTTCCGATGGACGTTATAAGCTTTTGCCTATCGGTTTACCTCTTGGCTCTTGCCTGGTACTACTCGGGCGGCGCAGTTCTTAGATGGTTAAAAATAACAAGGTGATAAAATGCTACAATCTATTGAAAATGTAACAGGTTTTACAGGTCTTCAACTTATTGGAATTTTTTTGATACCGTTCTTCGTGTTCGTTCTTTGTCCTCGTCTCGTTCCACTTTTTAAAATGGTATCCAGACGTTTCAGATCATAGGACGATGTTTCTAGAAGCACTTATTTTTTATGTGGGGTGGATATGTTTACTCTTACTTTCTACGTTGATCCTCCGTGGGCTCTGGAATTGGTATTGGTTCATGTTTGCTCTTTCCTGTTTGGATAAGGACGAATTGAACTACCTATTCTACGAACTATCTATGGACGAAATTGTACAAAAAAAACCGTTCATAGAACGAAAACATCTCTCGTATGAACGGTTTTGCTTTGTTAGAAGGTTACTTATATTTTTTCGTAAATCTCATTAACTATGTTTTCGTAAATTATATTATTTAATTTATCAGCGTGTTTTGTTTTATACTCTTCATGCTTCACAGCTATTGCAAACCACATATCTATGATTCCCTTAGCTTCGCACTTGTAAGCTAGTTTTTCTTCAAAAGTACTGGATAGTTTGTAAAAGTTCATAGATTCGATTACTTTATTTTCAGCTAAGTTTAATAGTTCAGTGTACGTCATGTTTTTTTCCTCCATTTTAGGTTTTGAGTTTATAGAAATACATTTTAAAAAAATGTTTTTCTAAATCTCTCGCTTATTGGTTCAACCGTAATGGAGGACAGCTCAATAAAAAAATGCTCCTGCCAGCGCAAGCAATAAAAGGAAAGTTTACTCGTTTTTGAGTTTTCAAGAAAACTAATGAATTGAAAACCCAAGCTACAACAAAATTTTTTTATTGAACTGTTCCGTAATGAAGGTTTCCTTTGCATAGCAAACAAACTAATAAAAAAACATTTATCGTATACCTTAAATATGATCTATGAAATTCTAAGCTAGTCGAGATCCACTTTCATTTTTTGCGTTTTTTTGCCGTTTTGCCGTAGTCCGAAGCGTAGCGGAGTAATGCGGCAAACCGGACAAAAAAACAGCGAAAAAGGGAAGTTAGCTCGACTGCGATGTATCTATTTAAAAAATTTCTTTATTCTTTTTTTTTTTAAAACTTTTTTTCGTCACACTCGCCAAAGTCACCGGAAAAGGTTTTTTCACTCAACTTTAAAAAGGAGCGACCATGTTATTTTCTTTTGAGCAAACTTTAATAATCATCCTTTTTAATTTTTTATTTTTGTTCTTGTTTTGGTCTTTATCTCGTTTTCTTATTTATCAAATCCGTAAAGCTCGTGAACAATCTCATTTTTATTATGGATACATAGGCTGTTATTGCCATTACTGCGGTTGCGAAACCTACTACACCAATGAACCTTGCAACTGTACGAGATAAATAAAAAACCCCTTCTCCGCACACTCGTCAAAGTCACCGGAAAAGGGGTTCACTCAACTCCAAAAAGGAGCGATTATGTCTAGTCTACACGTCACCTCCAAGTCTGCCAAGTCCAAAAAGTTACCCCATGGGGGGCAAACCCGGATAACATGCCCCCCTCAAATCGTAGCGGGCTTGGATAAACTGGAAGTTTCCTGTTATGCGAACAATGACGGGTGTAACGTCTGGCCTAAATTCGAATTCATTAAAAAGCAGATACAGGAAGGTTTTTCTATTTCAGCCGCCATAAATTTTAACGACCATCCAACATCAGAAGAGTTTTTCCGCTGGAACCTCCAGCGCACAGGAACAAAACTGTTTTCCTACATTCTGAGGTCTGGAGACCTCACGCTTTTACTTTCTCCTCGCTCTAAAAATGAAAAAATACCCAACGTCAAAATTGAAATAGGTTCAATCTCTTGCCACCAAGATGCCTTTGGAATTTATCGTAAAATTTTAATGTGGCTCAAATGCTATGGCATAGAAGTTGAGGAAAACATAGTTTCTCGGGTCGATCTCTGCGTGGATACTATTGGCACTTCTATTGATGGCCTTGGAGCTTCTCTTCCCTACCGCTGGATTACTCGCGGAAGAACATTTATACCTTATTATTCCCTCACAGATAACTACGAAGTAGAAACCGTCCAGATCGGAAAAGGTGATATCATGTTGAGGGTTTATAATAAAATAAAAGAACTTAAAAAAAATCAGGTAAAACGTGATTTTTTCTTTGATTTATGGTGTTTCACCGAAGAACAGAAAAAGAATCCTCCGCCTGTTACCAGAACAGAATTTCAGTTAAGACGTGCTGTTCTTAAAGAATTTAAAATACCCGTTGATTCCGTTGAACAACTTTCACAAAACCTTGATGCAATATGGAACTACTGCACTTGTGATTGGGCAAAACTATCTAACCGTTCTGTTCATTCTGACCGTAAAAACAATAACCAACACTTAGTTCCCCCCTCTAAATTCTGGCAACGTATTCAACAAGCTATCTTTATTAAGCCTCTTCAATCTCTGGGACGAATCAAAAAAAATCTCCACAAAAATATTGAAGCCTTAAAGGATCAAGCCCGTGGCTGTCTCCTCAATGTTGCTGTTGCTTTCGGCCATGAACCAAAAGATTATTTTGGTATTATTGCCACAATGCAGGAAGTCGTAACCGATATTTTCGATGATTATATGATAAACAAAACTTCTGCTTTCGAGAAAAAATTTAAAATGCGGCGTAATGAAGTTTTTATAGGTTTCTGATTGCTTATTACTCAAGGGTGAACTATGTCCTTGTGTATGCGTGGCCGTATCTATTCAGACCAAAAATGTCCTATCTGTTTTTCTACTTTTAAGCATCAAGATAGTAAGCGTGGTTTATTCTGTCCAAATCATCCTGATCAGCGAGCGCATAAGCGTTTTATAGTTCGGTTTGGTCGAAAAGTCCAAAAGCGTTTTTCTAACTATCTGGAAGCAGAGCGTTTTCTTGATGGCCTTCGCTATGAAGTAGATAAAGGAACATTTGATTATCGAGATTACCTTGGTAGTAACCCTCTTTCTTTTACCATTCTTTCTGATAAATGGTTAGAAATTAAAGAAAAACAGGTAAAGCCTGGAACTTATAAACATTTCCAAACGTATATTAAAACTGCTCAAAATTATTTTCAAAATACTAATGTTAAACAAATTCAATACGCTCAACTGGAAGATTTTATTGAATCATTAACCTGCGGTAACAAAACAAAACATAATTATTTATCATGTATCCATAATTTTTTTTCTTGGCTTTTTATCCGGAAAGAGATTTCTCATCTCCCTTCTTTTCCTTCCGTCAGTTTTGAACTTGGGCTTCGAAAAACGATTGATAAAGAAACTCAAATTTTGATTCTCGATGAATTAAAAAGAATTTCTTGGAAAGTTAATCCTAAAATCTGGCTAGGTGTGAAATGGCTTTGCACGTATATTTCAATAAGACCTAATGAGCTTCGCCATATAAAAGAGTCTGATATTGACCTGAAACAAGGTTTAATTTTTATCCCTCATCCTAAAGAAAAAAGGCCAAAATTAGTTCCTCTTATCAATGAAGATATTGAACTTATAAAAACTTTCCCGCCTTCTTTACCTCATCTGTATTTTTTCCGTCATCGTTCAGGATATCGAACAACCAAAGGAAAACAATTTGGTAAAGGATTACTTTATAAATACTGGAGAAAGGCTTGTGAAAATTGCGGAATCAACGGTGTTGATTTATACGGTGGGACTCGCCATTCATCTGCCATGGCACTTCGCCAATTTGCTACCCCGGAACAAATTAAACGAGCTACGATGCATACTACAAATCGAGCTTTTGAGCGCTATTTTCAAATATCAAAAAATGAGCTTCAAGATTTGTACTCTCTGACGGGCAATGTACAACCAATGAACTACCATATCGATTCTAAAAACAAAAACTAAACCTTTGAATTTATTGTATATTTTTTGGTCGGGAAGAGAGGATTCGAACCTCCGACCCCAGCGTCCCGAACGCTGTGCTCTACCAGACTGAGCCACTTCCCGAAAATTGATGATGGCAGAAATATGTTGAGTGTGTAAGCTTGTTGTGCTAAGAGTTTTTATTCTACAGCGTCAGAAAGCTTTGAACCGGGCTTGAATTTTGCCACAGTTTTTGCTGGAATATCGATCATTTCACCAGTGCGTGGGTTTTTGGCTTTACGTGCAGATCGCTTAGCAGTGGAAAAAGTACCAAAACCAACAAGTGTTACCTTATCTCCCTTGGCAAGAGCATCGGTAATAGACATGAGCATTCCATTTAACGCTTTTTCAGCAGCGGCTTTACTGATATCAGCGGCTCCAGCCATGGATTCTACAAGTTCCTTTTTGTTCATTCTTCCCTCCAAGAAGTTTTAACTTGGCTTCTACACTTAAGTTTATTCTTAAGTGGGCACCAGCGATGACGGTGGAAGTTAAATAAACTTTTGATTCTTTGTCAAAGGAAAAAAGTTTATTTAACCCTCTAAAGCTCCAGCGGAGCAGGCATACAGCAACGCATGCCCTTCAATATTAGTGTCGCCCTACCATATTCAGGTACACATTTTGTATTCCATTATTATGGAAAAACCGAACCATTGCCACTCGTATATCTTGATTCATCACAGCGGTTAAATCCTGTTCGCTCAGTTGTACATAGACGGTTTTAGGACTGTCTTTGTCCAGTCGGACGCGACATTGACTCAAACCAAACTGGAGGACACCGCGTTCAAATTGCTCGATTGTGCGTAACCTTTCCTCTGTAACGGGTAAGCCGTGGGGGATACGTGTGGCCAGACAGGACGCAGATGGAAGCTGCCAGGTTGTCAATTCCAAGTGACGGCTGCACTTACGAACCGCAGCTTTATCTAACCCAGCTTCAACCAAAGGGATTTTAACGCCCAGTTGGTTTATAGCACGAATTCCCGGCCGATTATTTTTCAAATCGTCGGTATTGGTACCATCCAGTAATAGAGAAAATCCCTTTTTCTCCATCACCTCTTTAAATCGTTTATACATCCGCAGCTTACACTGGTAGCACCGCTCTTCGGAATTGACACAGAATTCTTTCCAGCTAAGCGGCTGTAAATCAACTATTTGGAGCTCTACGCCTTTGGTGTAGCCGTGAGCAGGCAGCCATTCCTGAACCCGCTGTTCATCTTCGGAAACGAGTAAGGAGGAAGAACCAAAAAGAATAAGCACATTGCCAGCACCAAGGCTATCCAGTGCGCATTTAACCAACAGGGAGCTGTCAACACCGCCAGAGAATGCGACTGCAACTCTGCCGTAATCTAACAGGATGGAATGGAGCTGCTCTAACTTTTTGGGGATGTGGACCAACCAGGCGCCCTCACGTTAATGGTGTACTGCGTTTGCCTAACCAAATAATGCAGCAAATAAACAGCCTGTGCAACCATTTTCAATTTTTTCTTTCAAACCAAACCCAAATATTTTACGCTCTACTTTTCCGCTTATCCAGTACTTTTCCCCCAACACAGCAGATGAGAAAGATGAAGGATAAAACCAGTATAGTTCAAGTTCGTGACAAGATAGATGAGATAGATGATACCATATTGGAGCTTTTAAAAGAACGGCTGGACTGCGCCCGCTCCATTGGCAAGCTCAAAGATGAGACCAGGCGTGCCAAGTGGGACCCGCAACGAGAGCTGGAAATATATAATCGGCTCAAGCAGAAAAACGAGAACATTTTTCCATACAAGGCGCTTCATTCGATTTTTCATGAGATTATTACCACCTGTCGTCTTTCCCAGCGTAAAGCCATTGTGGCCTACCTGGGGCCGGAAGCAACCTTTACCCATCAGGCAGGGGTTACATACTTCGGGCAAACAGCAGAATACCGACCACATGAATCTATTGCAGAAGTTTTCCAGGAGGTGGAAAAAGAACGGGTGCAATATGGAATTGTACCGGTTGAAAATTCCATTGAAGGTGCCGTCACATCGAGTCTGGATTCGTTTTTCAACTATCGGGTTCAGATATGTGGTGAGATTCAGCTCCCCATAACCCATAATCTGGTTTGTCGTTCAGGGAACCTTGAAGATATCCAGACCGTTGCCTCCCACTCTCAAGGACTTGCCCAGTGCCGTGAGTGGCTGCGTAAAAATATTCCTGATATTGCAACACTTCCTGTTTTTTCTACCGGTGTAGCTGCAAATATGGCTGCTAACAATCCAAGTGTTGGAGCTATTGCCAGCAGCCTGGCAGTAACAGAGTATGACTTGCAGGTTGTTGTCAAAGGGATTGAGGATTATCAGGGGAACACCACAAGGTTTTTGGTACTGGGGAAAAAATCACCCAAAAAGAGTGGTGCAGACAAAACTTCTGTTTTGCTGGGGCTTATTAACCGCCCAGGAGCTCTCAATGAGGTGCTCACGATTTTATCTGCCAAAAATATTGACCTGGCTAAAATCGAGTCCAGGCCAACCAAAGGCAAACAATGGAAATATCTTTTTTTCCTTGATATGATTGGACATATGGACGATCCGGTAATCCAGGAGGCGTGCAACATCCTCAAAAAAATGTGTGCCTACTTTGAATGGTTGGGCTCTTATCCCAGGGCAGATAATCTGGATTCCAATGGCAATAACGTCTAAGCAACAATAACAATTTATCTCCATTTTTGATCGTGTTTCACTCATGGTTCCCATTCTAAGCTGTAAGGGCTTGAGCAAGGCATTTGGTGCTCAAACCCTTTTTTCCAACATTACCCTAAATCTTCACCCTGGTGATAAAACTGGACTCATTGGTGCCAATGGCTCAGGAAAATCTACCTTATTAAAAATCTGTTGTGGCTTGGCAGAACCTGACCAAGGGGAAGTCTTTACCCCCAAGCACACCCAGGTAAGTTATGTGCCTCAGCAGGACAGCTTTATTGAAGAGTTGAACTGTGTGGACAACCTCTACCAGAGTGTAAAAGACCTGGAGCTTGAAGATGCTGAGCGGTACAACCGCATTTACGCGGTGTTAAGTCGAGCAGAATTTAAAGATCATACCACGCCGGTTGCCCAGCTCTCTGGAGGATGGAGGAAACGCCTTGCCATTTGCCGTGGGTTAGTTACGCACCCTGATGTCATGATAATGGACGAGCCAACAAATCACCTGGACATTGAGGGTATCCTGTGGCTGGAGAAAATGCTTGCGGCCACCCTCCCCGAAAGCCCCAGCGCCATTTTTTTAGTCAGCCATGACCGCCGATTTCTGGAAAATACGGTCAACCGCATTGTCGAAATTGGCTCCATTTATCCGGAAGGTTTTTTTGAGGTTAAAGGGCAGTATTCAGATTTTCTAGAAAAAAAGGCTGCGTTTCTTGCTCAGCAGCAGCATCTGGAAGAAAGGCTTGCCAACAAGGTTCGCCGAGAAACCGAGTGGCTGCGGCGTGGCCCCAAAGCTCGTACAACCAAGGCCAAGTATCGCATTGATGAGGCAGGCAGACTCCAGGAGGAGCTGTCCTCGGTTCGGACTCGAAACCGTTCAACAGGTGCAGTGGGCATTCAGTTTGACTCTACAAGCAGGAAAACCAAACAACTTTTAGTCGGAAAAGGGTTAAGCAAAGCCTTTGATGACAACACCATCTTCAGTGACCTGGATATCATCCTTTCACCCGGTTCCCGGCTTGGTGTACTTGGGCGAAATGGGACAGGGAAGTCCACCCTGATGCAGATTCTGGCTGCGGCTGGAAGTGATAGCGGAGCAAAACCAGATAGCGGCACCATTAAGGTTGCTGAAAACCTTACTATTGTCAGTTTTGATCAGCGCAGGGAACAGCTTGACCTGGACACCACCCTGAAACGCGCCCTGGCACCGGATGGCGATTCCGTTGTCTATCAAGGACGTACGGTCCATGTTGTTTCGTGGGCTAAACGGTTCCTGTTCCGACCTGATCAACTGGACACCCCGGTGAGCCGGTTGTCCGGTGGAGAACAGGCACGGATTCTTATTGCCCGTTTGATGCTCAGGCCAGCCGATATCCTACTGCTTGATGAGCCAACCAATGACCTGGACATACCTTCACTGGATGTATTGGAAGAGAGTCTGCGTGAGTTTCGAGGGGCATTGGTGCTGGTCAGTCATGACCGTTTCATGCTGGATCAAATCTGCACCATGGTGCTTGGATTTAGTGGCAGCGGTCAAACAGATTACTTTGCTGATTACGAGCAATGGCTCCAGGTACTGGAGCAAAAAAAAGCTGAGAAAACCAGCAATAAACCGGTCAAAAAAGCTTTACCTCCAAAACCTGCTTCTCCTAAGCCCGGTAAGCTTTCCTACATGGATCAACGCGAGTATGATCAACTCGAAGATATTATAATGGAGAAAGAAACCCGCATCCAAGCATTGCAGGAACTTATGACTTCTGATGAGGCTACCTCCGATGCAACACTGCTGGAAGAGTATTGGAAAGAGCAGCAAACCCTGCAAGAAGAGGTGGAGCACCATTATGCCAGATGGGATGAGCTGGAAACGTTAAAAAACGGGTAATCTTGGAGTAGCACCCTCTCTGCTCGCAATCTCGTTGACACCCAGAAGCTTTTTTAATATATCAGGTGGCGTTGACCAAACGCGTGATTTCCATCACTTTGTAATCATTTCCACTGAATAGGTGAATCAATGAAAAAAGTAACTGCACTTCTGGCAAGCTTGTTCCTGGTAGCATTCTGCAACACTTCTTTTGCAGCCACAAAACTCGTTAACGGTATTGATGCCAACTTTCCTCCATTTGCTTATGTGGATAAAACCGGTAAACCAAGCGGCTTTGATGTTGAAGCCATGGACTGGATAGCCAAAGAAATTGGCGTAGAAGTAACCCATCAACCAATCGAGTGGGACGGGATTATTACAGCTCTGCTGACCAAGAAAATTGATATGATTGCCTCTGGTATGTCCATCACCGAAGAACGTGCCAAAAAAGTGAATTTTTCCATACCGTACTGGGTGATCAAGCAGGTAATGGTCACCAAAAAAGGTTCTCCATTAACCATCGAAGATATCATGAAAGGTGGTAAAACTGTCGGTGTGCAGCAGGGAACATCTGAAGCAAAATTTTTAAAAGAAGAAGCTGCAAAGCAAGGCTGGAACTTCAAGCTCCGCTACTACAACTCTTCTCCTCTTGCGGTTGAAGATCTGTTAAATGGCCGAATTGATGCCGCTGCCATGGATGATGCTCCAGCCCATGACGCTGTTTCCAAGAAAGACGTGCAAATTCTTGGCACCTTTGGCATGCACGAAGAAGATTTTGGCTATGCTGTGCGTAAGGAGGATAAAGAACTGCTGGATAAAGTGAATGCAGCGCTGAAAAAGCTCATGGCTTCTCCCAAATGGGACGAGTTGGCTAAGAAATATGAGCTGAAAAAATAAGCAGCAAACAAGAGCATTGTACCTGACAGGGAATGGGTGAATACGGTATTGTCCGTGTTCGCCCATTCCCTTTTCTACCGACCTGCTGTTAAACCACTAAAACTACCATGCCTTCATCCATAACTGTCATTTTTGATTCCTTTCCCTACCTGCTTCAAGGTTCACTGAACACTGCAGGTATAGTGTTTGGAGCGATGTTTCTTGGCCTCATTATCGGGATATTCGTCTCCGTAGGTATGGTGTACGGAAACAGACTTGTCCAGGTTCTGCTTGATACCTATGTGTGGTTTTTTCGTGGTGTACCGGTTATTGTACAGCTCTTTTTATTTTACTTTGGTCTTTTTACCTTCCTGGATTTGAAATTCAGTGCCTTTACCTCGGTTACCATTATTCTTGGCTGCACCACCGGCGCTTATCAGGCCAATATTTTTAAGGGTGCCATTTTAAGCTTGCCCAAAGGACAGTTTAAAGCGGCCAGTGCGTTGGGGATGACCAATTCGCAAGCGGTCCGGTCCATCATCATGCCCCAGGTACTGCGAATGTCTATCCCTGCCTGGTCAAATGAGTACTCGATAATCTTAAAAGATTCTGCTCTGGCCTTTGTTATCGGTGCACCTGAAATCATGGCCAGAACCCAGTTTGTGGCGTCTCGAACCTACCAGCACCTGTCACTGTATATTGCTGCAGGCATTTTATATTTTATCCTCACCTGGGCAGGTGTGTACCTGCTCGATAAACTGTACAAGGCTGTCCGAATACCCGGATATTCTTATCAAGGCATGCAAGAATGACTTCCAGTTCCCCGATCCTCAAAGTAACAGATATTCAAAAATCCTTTAACGGCAACTCCATCTTAAAAGGAGTGAGTATTGAGCTGAACAAAGGTGAGATAATCATTTTGATTGGCCCCTCCGGCGGCGGCAAAAGCACCTTGCTCCAGTGTATCAACTGTCTGGTTATTCCTGATGGCGGCACCATAGAGCTTGAGGGCCAACAGATTGATTTTGGTAACAAAACCGATCTCTATCAGCTGAGACAGGACGTTGGAATGATCTTTCAGGATTTCAATCTGTTTGACCATCTCACTGCCCTTGATAATATTACCATTGCTTTGCGTAAGGTAAAAAAAATCGACAAAAATGAAGCAGAGCGACGGGCCAGGGAAGAGCTTGAGCAAGTAGGGCTTGCAGACAAGGCTGACCTCTACCCTGCCCAGCTTTCAGGCGGACAAAAACAACGGGTAGCCATTGCCCGTGCTCTGGCCATGGATCCTAAAATTTTGCTCCTTGATGAGCCCACTTCAGCACTTGATCCTGATCTGATTGGTGAGGTAATCAGTGTTATCAAAACCCTTGCTAAAAAAGGCATGACCATGATCATGGCTACCCACCAGATTAGTCTTATTTCTACCCTGGCAAACCATATTTTATTTATGGAATACGGTGCTATTGTGGAGGCAGGTTCCCCAGAGGAGCTGCTTGCATCCACGGTGAGCAACAAAACCAAAGGGTTTTGTGACCGCTTAAATGAGCTTACTGTCGGGGAATAGATATCGTGGAATTTTCACCTTTTTACCAGGAGCTGATCACCAGCCTTAATCGCGGCGTGCTCATGTCCGTGGCCTTGATTGTGCCTTCTTCCATAGGTGGAGTGCTTATCGGTATCGGTGCTGGTTGTGTTCGCGCCTTTGGCAATAAACCTGCCCGTGTTGCAGCGAACTCTTATGCAGCGCTTTTTCGGGGTACTCCACTGGTTGTGCAACTCTTTGTTCTCTATTTTGGACTACCCAATATTGGTATTTATCTCTCCCCTTATGTTGCTGCGGTGGTTGGTTTTATCCTCTGTTCCGGAGCCTATCAATCGGAATATGTACGCGGAGCCTTACTTTCTATTAAAAGAGGGCAATATGCCGGGGCTCAGGCGCTTGGTATGACCCGTTTTCAAACCATATTCTGGATTATCATTCCCCAGGCAGTTCGACGAGCCATTCACGGTTGTGGCAACGAGATCATTTACCTTATCAAGTACTCATCCCTGGCCTATATCGTGACCTGCATGGAACTCACCGGTGAGGGCAAAACCATTGCCACTGAATATTTCAGATTCACCGAAGTATTTATGATCATTGGTATTTATTACCTGGTCTTAGTCACCATTGCCGGGTTTATCTTAAAACGGATTGAAAAGTATCTTTATATCCCAGGTTTTGGGCATAAGTAAGCCGCTTTAGTACACTTATAACCAACGTAACACTTTCATGGCATCTCCCATTAGTCCCAGCAACAGAGTTTGCGCCATTGCTCCGTCTGCAACCAAAATCATGGCAGAGCAAGCAGCAAAACACCCAAACCCGGTATCCCTAGGCCAAGGTGTTCCAGGCTTTACAACGCCTCATCATATAATTGCAGCTGTCAAGGATGCTCTTCAGAACAAACCTGAGAGTTGCGTGTACACCCTTCAAAATGGTCTGTTCGAGCTTCGCCAGGCCCTTGCACGCCAGCTAAAAAAGGAAAAAGGCGTCGAGATCGACCCTGAAACAGAGATATGCATTACGGTTGGAGCCATGGAAGGCTTACTGGATGCCCTTTTTGCCGTTACTGACCCTGGTGATGAAGTATTGCTCCCCTCCCCCACCTACGCTTCCTACACAGAACAGGTGTTGTTGGCCAACGCTTGTCCAGTTTTTGTCCCCCTTGATAACCAGTGGCAGCTTGATTTTCAAGCACTGGAGCAAGCAATTACAGCCAGGACAAAAGCTCTGATGTTGTGCAACCCAGGCAACCCCACAGGAAATGTGTATGGAGCTGAGCAACTTGAACAGCTTTGTTGTTTCGCCTTAGCCAACAACCTGGTACTCGTCCTTGATGAAGCCTATGATTATCTGGTGTATGACCAAACGGCCTTGCTTAATCCGTTAAGCAAACCAGCATACAAAAAGGTCGTTATCAGCGTTGGGTCACTTTCAAAAAAATATTGTCTTACTGGTTTTCGTGTAGGTTGGGTCGCTGCAGACCAACAATGGATGGAACACATAGCCAAGGTCCACGATGCGACAACTATCTGCGCTCCGACCCCTTCGCAATACGCAGCCCTGGCAGCACTGGAAGGTGATCAGCAATGGATAGCAGACTGTTGCCGGGAAATGGAGCAACGAAAAGAGCTCTGTTGCAGGCGAATGGATAAATTATCAGATTACTTTAGCTATGTGGAACCACAAGGTGCCTTTTATTTGATGGCGAAATATCTCTTTAGTCGGAAAGCATCAGATATCATTGCAGCAAAACTCTTAGCTGAAACAGGCGTTATAACTGTCCCTGGCGGATCCTATGGTGCAGGAGGCGAAGGACACCTCCGCATCTCTTTTGGTGGCAGTGAGAAGCTTATCAACGAAGCCTTTAATCGCATCGAGAGGTGGCTGAGTACATTGTAACCGCTCTTATGCCTGGATATTGGTGCATCACTTGTAAGAAAGATGCTTTTACCCCATGTTTCTGATCACAGATACTTCATTGTTACTGAGCACAGGCACTCCATCTTTGTACAATTATTTTTTTCCACATACTCTTGTATGGCTAAAAAGAGTGCTGGTACAACTCTACCCTTGCTGCAACCTGGTCCAGTTACACATCAGCGGCAAACACCATTCCAGTAAAGACGTCGTAATTAATCTGCCCCCTGCTTTGCCAGGACGTACCTGAAAAAATGAAAAATCGCATCTTTTAAACAACGTCTTGAACCCCATTTTTTGTGATGATAGAATTAGACGAGGTGCATCCGTGACGTAACTGATCACAGGCACTTCCCCTTTGACATCCTCGTTGAATACAGAAAAGAAGAGATGAAACTGAGAACTAAAATATTTTTACCCATCGCGATTTTGGTGTTAATCGGTGGCTTGACTGGTTTGGTGTATGTCAATTTTTTGGTTACAAAACGGCTGGTTGAGGAGCAGATCGCACGCACAGAAAGGAACACCTGGTCACTGCTGAACCAGACAGCAGAAAGCGAGATGCAGCGGATTTACAGGGAAATTGAAAAGTTTGGCAACAAGGCCAAAGGAGAAGCAACGTTTTTTTCTTCCATACCTGAAGTCCTCAGTGCATATCGTCTTGCCATGACAGGAAACATCGACGATGAGACTGACCCCGTTGTCCAGCAGGCAAGAGTTCAGCTGAGAAATTTTGTCAAACCTATCAGTGAAACATATAAACGAAACACCGGACTTTCAGCGCTCAAGCTTCATTTCCATCTGAAAAATAATCGCAGCTTTACCCGTGTCTGGCGCGATGGATGGCAGACCAAGCAAGGCGGCAAAAAGGTCGATATCTCTGATGACCTCTCTTCTTTCCGACTGACAGTGGTAACTATTAATCAAGGCAGCCATGCCTCGCTGCAGGGTATCGAGGTAGGCAGAGGGGGCTTTGTCATTCGGGGGATTACGCCAATCACAGATACCAATGGTGACCATTTGGGATCAAATGAGGTGTTTTTCCCTTTTAATAATGTCATAAAAATGATCAAAGTTAATCCCAACATTGACTATGCAGTCTATATGGATAAAAGGCTGCTCAATATAGCCAAGTCCCTACAGGATGAAAGCAAAAACCCTGTAGTTGATAATGCATTTGTGTATACCGGCTCCTCAAACAAGGAACTCATCACCCCTCTCGTTGATGGTAAGCTGTTGCAAGAGGGCATGCAGCACCCCTATTCCCAGGCCAGAGAAAGCTACTATCTTACCTCTTTTCCTCTCAAGGATTTTGCTGGTAAACCCGTTGGCAGCATGGTTGTTGTCCAGAATATTTCTGAACAGCTGGCAGCGATTTCAGCTACCAGAGAGGCAGGGAACACCACGGAAAGAAATCTTTTTGTTCAATTTACCATCGGTATGTTGATTATGTCCGGAGTTCTTATTGGTTTTGTTTCACTTGTGGTACACAAAATCGTCATGGTCCCGCTTAATGCCTCCATTGCATTGACATCGGAAATTGCTCAAGGCATTTTCGGGTGTGAACTTGATGTGACAAGCACTGACGAAATGGGTCAGCTCCAATCGGCCCTTAACTCCATGTCAAGAAAGATCAAAGAAAATACAGATGACCTCATTGAAAACCGCAAGAATATTAACCTGAAAGTGCGGGTCCAAGAAGAAATTCTTGTTATGATAAGTGATTCTTCAGCCACTGTTGCTGAACAAGCTGAAAAATCTACCCAATCCTGTACATACCTTGCTAGCCATCTCGAGAGCCAGACTCAATTACTTCAAGAAATTAACGAGATGATGACCAGCGTTGACCGATTATCCAACCAGAATGCTGATAAAGCAGAAGAAACCAACGTCATAACCCGGGAGGCAGGAGCAAGCGCTGAAGTTGGTAATGAAAAGATGAAGACCATGATCAATGCCATGACTGAAATATCTAATTCCAGCCGCGAAATCATAAAGATCCTTGATGTCCTGCAGGATATTTCCGATCAAACGAACCTGCTGGCATTAAACGCAACCATAGAAGCAGCAAGAGCCGGTGAAGCGGGAAAAGGTTTTGCTGTTGTTGCCCAGGAGGTGAAGGAACTCGCATTACGATCTTCCAATGCAGTAAAAGAGACGACAAATCTGCTCAAACGATCAACCCAGAATGTTGAAAATGGCGTTCAAATAGCTGGTGATGCTGGAAAAGCTTTTGAGCAGATTGTGGAACAGATTGCCCTTATCACCACCATTGCTGAAAAAATATCTTCCGGCTCCACAGAGCAGGCGCAGTCATTAGGTACGGTGAAAGAAAAAATTGAGCATGCTGACAGTGAGTTAACAGAAATGATGCACGTGGCTGAAAAAACAGCTGCAAATGCGGTAGGCCTTTCCAGTCAGTCTAACCAGCTGGTTACCCAGTTACAGTTAAAATTAAAGGAGGCTGAAGAAGAATATGGCAAGATCAAGACTGCAGATTTGGCAGAAGTTGATGACTCCGTGTGGGAGGAACAGAGCCAGCGTTGATTAAAGCGTTTTAGTGTAACGCCTTAGCACAGAACGAAGTTTACATTCAGGCCATTGATGACCTTTTTTAAAACCGATGGTATTTGTACCAGAATTTTGAGGTCTATTATAAAGAAAGATAAAGAAAGCTGGAAATAGAGGGTGAAATTAGCCGCCAATCCTGGACATCTGCCCATGACAACTTCCTGTAGCTGTTTTCAGTCGTTCTTCCAGCTGATGGCCTTTAGGTTTATTGAGAATGGCCTGAATAAGGGTTTGAGCTATATCCTCATCACTACAGCCCCCACGCAGAACTGAACGGAGGTCAACCTCGTCATCATGGAGCAAACAGGAACGTAAGGTCCCAGCCGAAGTCAAACGCAGACGATTGCATTGATCACAAAAATGGTGAGACAAGGGGCTGATAAAGCCGATGGAACCAACAGAGTTCTTTCCAAGCCGGTACACCTGGGCCGGGCCATCAATTCTGTTCCGTTCAACCGGGATGAGTTCTCCAAAACTCTCCAGTCGCTGTTTAATTTCATCAGAGGAGATGAATGTTTCGGCATTCCATAAGGAAGATTCGCCAATGGGCATAAATTCGATAAACCGAATTTGCAGCGGCATGGTTTGGGAGAGTTGAATAAAATCAGGTATTTCATCGTCATTGATATGACGCATGGCCACTACATTCACCTTGATCGGCTGAAATCCCACAGTAAGGGCTTTTTCGATGCCCCGCCAGACCTGGTCAAAACAATCCCTTCCAGTTATCCGGGTGAACCGTTCTGCTTTCAGGCTGTCCAGGCTTACATTTACTTTAGTCAGCCCTGCGTCCAGCAAGGGTTGAGCGTATTTCTCCAAGAGTATGCCATTAGTGGTTATCCGAATATCATGCAGGTTATCTATGGCTCCGAGGTCTTGAATAAAACGTATCACATTACGACGAACAAGCGGTTCTCCACCAGTAAGACGTACTTTCGTTATGCCCATATTAACGGCAACGTTAACCACGCGGAGGAGCTCCTCAAAAGACAGCAAGTCCTGATGACGTACTTTACTCGGTGCCTCGCCACTGTCATGGTCCGTCACACAGTACATACACCGCAGATTGCACCTGTCAGTGAGACTTAAACGCAGATAAGAGATAGAGCGTGAAAACGTGTCGATTAATCGGGTTTGTAAGTGAAGTGGACTGGCTATTTCTTTGTTCATTGAGTAATATACTTAAGTTTCAACCGGAAAAACGGAGCAACACAAATACCACTGAATCACTCTGATTGCAATAATTCCAGCACACCATGCTTATCTTAGGAATAGAAAGCTCCTGTGACGATACAGCTGCAGCCGTATACGACAGCGAGACCAATACTGTATTGTCAAATATAATCAGTTCACAAAACGAGGTACATGCCCGTTTCGGCGGGATTGTGCCAGAACTTGCCTCCCGATGCCATGTTGCGTCTATTTGGCCAGTTGTGCAGCAAGCGCTCGAGGGTGCAGCGGTACAACTGGAACAGATTGAACTTATTGCAGCAACTCAGGGGCCTGGTCTGGTAGGCTCACTGCTCGTCGGATTCACCTTTGCAAAGTCGTTGTCCCTGGTTACCGGGATTCCCTGTGTCGGAGTGGATCACATGGCAGGTCACATCCTTTCCTGTAAACTTAATCAAGAACAACCTGAATTTCCCTATACAGCACTTATTGTTTCTGGCGGTAACACTACACTCTTTTCTGTTGGTGATGCAGTGACCTTTACCCGACTCGGAAGAACCCGCGATGATGCTGCCGGGGAAGCCTTTGATAAAGTGGCAAAATTATTGGGACTTGGTTATCCAGGTGGCCCCATCATCAGCAAACTCGCAGAACAGGGAGACAGCTCTGCTATTCCATTCCCCAGGGCCTGGCTGGATAAGACAAGCCTTGATTTTAGTTTTAGCGGGTTAAAAACATCAGTGCTCAACTATGTGCGTACCAACCAACAAAAAAACATTCCACTCAATATGGAAAACATTTGTGCATCATTTCAGGAGGCAGTTGTTGAGGTGCTGGTGAAAAAAACCATTATCGCTGCTCAAAGCAATAACCATAGCCAGATTGTGCTCGGTGGCGGGGTAGCATCAAACAAACATCTACGGGAGCAAATGGGCAGTGAAGCTCAAGCTCATGGCCTTAAGCTTTCCGTTGCCAAACCGGTCTACTGCACCGATAATGGTGCCATGATCGCCTTAGCAGGGCACTACCAATACCAACAAGGCAACCTGACCTCCATTGACGATGATGCCTATTCCAGATCACCGTTGCTCTAAACTGTCAGGCTCACATTATGGTTTACCAAAAAACCCGATCTACCCTGAAAAAACAGGGACTTGCACCCAAAAAAAAGCTTGGTCAAAATTTCCTCGTTCATCAGCATACCGCTCAATCCATTGTGAATGCAGCTAACCTTACTCCTGATGATACGGTTATTGAGGTGGGAGTCGGTTTAGGTGCGTTAACCAGACCGCTTGCCCAAAAGGCGCAGCGCGTTATCGGTATAGAGGCAGACTCTGGCATTGTAGCCATGCATAAGGAACAGGGCAATTTGCCAGATAATGTAGACCTTCGCCATGAAGATATTTTAAAGACCGACCTAGTTGGACTGGTTAAAGAAACCGGGAACAAGCTGAAAATAGTTGCCAACCTGCCCTACTCCATCTCATCTCCATTTATTTTTACGCTTATTGAGTACAGCGAAGCAGTAGCTTATGCAGTCGTGATGCTTCAAAAAGAAGTGGCCCAACGGTTGATGGCAAAATCCGACACCAAGGCGTATGGAGCCCCCACTGTACTTCTAGCAAGTTGTGCTGATGTTCAACCGCTTCTCTCTGTCAGCCCCAATGAATTCCATCCCAGGCCCAAGGTGGATTCACTGGTAATGAAAATTACGTTTTCTCCTCCTTCTGAGCGCATAAAGCAATTGGCAGATTTTGACAAAACTATGCTGCGTCGAGTAGTTAATGGTGCTTTTGGTCAACGGCGAAAAACCCTGCTAAACAGTCTTTCCAGCACTTTTACCCATGGAGGAAAGATTGCAATGGCACAAATAATCGAACAGGCCGGCATCCCCCCTGGAATTCGAGCCGAAAAGCTCGAATTACCCGATTTCATTGCATTGAGTAACGCCTTGAAAGCAAAAAAGGAAGCAACAACGCTGTGAACTTACAACGTACCCTAACGTACTATCATCTACGATTAAAGCGACTCCAGGGTAGTCCAAGGTCACTTGCCCTTGGCGTTGCCATTGGTGCGGCAATAGGTATTACACCTACCATACCTTTTCACACGGTGTTAATCCTTGCTACCACGCTGCTTTTCCGGGCTAATCCCATTTCAGCATTCATTACTGGAATTTTCGTCAGTAATCCATTCACCTTTATACCCCAATATTATGCAGCTTGGGTGTTGGGTGATCTTCTTTTTCCAGACAGGTTGACCTGGATACAAATGAAGGAGCTTTTCCTTCATCTTAAAGCGGAGGGGTGGGTTGAAAGTCTTTACACTATTTACGAGGTAGGCATTAATGCTACTCTTGTGATGATGACTGGTGGTCTTCTACTCGCCATTCCCTGTGGTCTTTTGTTTTATTTTATTGGGCTGCGCTTTTTTACTGTCATACAGCAAAAAAGCAGAGATAAACATTTCCTTAACCATAAAGAGTAATTTTACTTGCAAAACTTCGTCTTTCATAACCCCACCAAGGTTATTTTTGGTAAAGATACTGTTCCAACGGTTGGTCATGAAACAAAAGCGGTTGGAAATACAGCGCTTCTCGTCTATGGGGTATCCAGCTTAAAAGCTGGTGGTACTTTTAATCAGATTTATTCAGCTCTTCAGGAAAATGAGGTCAAGGTAGTTGAATTTGGCAAGGTTGCACCTAATCCAACGCTCTCACAGGTACGTGAAGGTATTGCACTAGCCAAAAAAAAGGGTATTGACGTTATTGTAGCAGCTGGTGGTGGCTCTGTTATTGATACAGCAAAGGCTATTGGTGCAGGAGCTGTTGTTGAACATGATGTATGGAAGTTTTTTATCGGGAAAAAAGGAGTTAAAGCCACCTTGCCAGTGGTTACGGTTCTGACTATTCCTGGCTCAGGGTCAGAAATGAATTCCGGGATGGTGCTCACCCATGACGAAAAAAAACAAAAATTCGGTTTTGGGCATCGTTTTCTCCATCCCGTCACGTCGATCCTTGACCCAGAACTTACCTACAGCTTACCACCGGAATACACCGCCTACGGTGCTGTGGATGCCCTCTGCCATATCCTCGAATTTTACCTGACCACTGCTGACGACGATATTACTGTTCAGGCCAGATTGATGGAAGGGCTTATGGAAAACATTATGACGGCCTGTACCCGCTGCCTTGCGAATCCACATGATTACCATGGTCGAGCAACGCTGATGTGGTCAGCAACATTGGCCCTTAATGGCTTAACTGCTGCGGGACTTGGTAAGGTAGGTTTTCCCATGCATCTGTTGGAACACGCTATCAGTGGGAGATACAATACTCCCCATGGAGCCGGGTTAGGTGCCCTATTAGCAGGCTGGCTGAATTACTACCGCCAAGCAGCTCCCAAAAGGCTGGCAACTTTGGGCAACCGGATTTTTGCAGTTGCTCCACAACCTTCAGAGCAGGAAGCCATAGATCTGTGTATCACCTCTATCATGAACTGGCTTAAGCAGATTGCTGTTCCAATCACTCCCCAGTCTTTAGGAGTTACCCCAGAAGATATCCCTAAGCTCGCCGAAAGTACCGCTCCACTTGCTAAAATCTGGCGTCTCAGAGAATACCCGCCAACCTTGCTAGAACAGATACTGCGCTATCGTCATTGCTAAAAGGTGTTGCAAAATCTTCGGTAACTCCCAGTTCCATAATATGTACAAAAGACAGCAAACAGCAAATCGCTCACCTTTTCCAGAGTATTTCCCAAAGCGTCTTGAAACTGAAAAAACAAAAATATACGCATCTTCTCTCGGTGTAAGTGCATTTTATCTCTTAAAAATGTATGGAGCATCATCGGGTAGGTATCGTTTGTTTTTTTTGAAAAGCGATGTGCATTTTTTCTTCATTACTGCTAAATTCAGCTACTCACCAAGAAGATGTGTCATAACACTTCCTGGAAAGAGCAATCCTTTCTCTTAACTTCCTCTTTTATTTTTATGGGTTCCAGATTTATTGGCTTCATTTTATTCCTCTGTATTGGTATTCCCCTTTTTTGCCCATCAGGCTTTGCTGCTCCCCTTGAATACGACCTTGTCTATGCCTGGAATAAGGATCTGAACAGTATTCTTGATTACAAAGATCAGCTGGATAACCTCTTTGACCCCAGCGTCAGCAAACAGCTGAAAGTGGTGAAAAAAGGAGATGAGTATGGGGTTATATATGACTGCAATGCGCCTATTACCACCATTTTGAAAACCATTGTCAAGCACGGGACCAGGCTCCAGCAGGCCGGGTTTGATCAACCTTTTGCGATACAGAACAAGAAGGGCTACCATCAACTGTTTAACGTCAGCTATGGGTATGGGCCCAATCTGGATGCCATGATTATCCAGTACCAGAAGGTCTACTCTTACCTTGGAAAGTCTGTGGGCAAAGACCTGTATATTGAAGAGGATGAGAAAGGGAATTACATGCTGGTGTATCGTCGTCATGGTGACCGTTTTTCAACCTTGACTGTTGCAAAACGCCATGGCCGTCTCCTTAAAAGCAGAAAGATAAAAACCGCCATTGCTGAAGTGCAAAACAACACAGTTGTGTACGGTGAGTCTACCCTGCTCCACGGTCAAGAGGTTATTGCTCAAAAAGAGCAGGAAACAAAACAGCGAGAAACAGCAAAACCGCCTGCTCAACCAAAACCTTCACCGAAACCTGACCCCAAGCCGTCCGATGACCCTGTAACCTTGCATCCTGGAAACTATAAGGTAGCGGTCAATAAGCATTCACCTCAACCCACTGTTAAACGAACTGCCAAACATCCGAGCAATCGCCCCTTGGCCGCTTTAAAGCTGAATAAAGGCAGTAACAGCAGTGTTGAAAAGAAGGTGGAGGCATATATCAAGGGGTTGCGCCGAAAAGGTAAGCTGCGCGGAGATGAGCGAACGGGATGGATGGTGTATGACCTTAATCGCGATGTAAGCCTGGTTGATATTAATGCGGATCAATCGTTCCAGGCGGCAAGTATGATTAAGCCCTTTGTCGCACTAGCCTTTTTTCACAAGGTCAAGCAAGGGAAACTTAAATATGGGCCCAAGAGCAGGAAAATGATGACCGCCATGATTCAGCGCTCCAGTAATACCGCTACAAACTGGGTTATGAAGAGAGTTGGTGGACCTGCCTCTTGTCAAAGGCTCCTTACTAAACAGTACGGCAGCCTGTTTGAAAAATTGCAGATTGTTGAATATATCCCCAGGGGTGGTCGCACCTACCGCAACAAGGCGCTTCCTTCTGATTATGTTCGGTTTCTCCGGGCTTTGTGGAAGAATAAGCTTCCCTACTCCAAAGAAATACGTCGCTTAATGGCATTACCAGGACGGGATCGTTTGTATTACGGTACTCCCATTCCCCAAGGGACCCTGGTCTACAATAAAACCGGAACCACAGCCCATCTTTGCGGTGATATGGGGATTCTTGCTCCACGCACTACAAAATCCAGCCGATACCCGTACGCCATTGTGGGCATTATTGAACGTAGCTCACGAGCTCCCAACTACCAGCAATGGATGCGATCCAGGGGTGGTGTTATCAGAGAGGTTTCCACCCTTGTGTATAAGGATTTAAAGCGAACCAGAGCGCTGAAATAATGCAGGCCGCTAGAATAGCGGCCTGCAAGGGTACATGTACTATTTTCGTCTTTGGTGATTCTCAAAATGGTACATCATCGGCCATTGAGGGTGGCTCTTCTGGCATCCCGTCCATGAAACTGCCTCCACCGCCACTTCCAGAGCCTCGTGGGGTCAGCATTTTCATTTCCCGGGCAACGATTTCGGTTGTGTAGCGGTCGTTCCCGCTTTGATCCTGCCATTTACGGGTTTGAATTTTTCCTTCAATGTATACCCGTGACCCTTTGGAAAGATATTCACCGCAAATTTCAGCTAAACGCTGCCAGGCAACGATACTGTGCCATTCTGTTTGTTCCTGCATTTGACCGTCCTGGCCTTTCCAGCGTTCAGTTGTGGCAATCCTAAAAGTCGCCACAGGGGTACCGCTCTGGGTGTACCGAATTTCAGGATCAGCTCCCAGGTTCCCGATAAGAATTGCTTTATTGATCATTTTTCACCTTTTGTTCCTGATTAGAATTGAGTTGTCATTGTTATACTTGTAATTGGTCAAAAAAACAAAAAAATCATTGCTGCGGAAAGTTAACAGAACGATCCAGCATTGCTGGAAGTCCACCGTATTCTTCTGGGGTATAGCCAAATACCTCTTTCCAGATCACGTCACTTTCCATGCAAAAATACATACAGGTTCTTGGCGCAACATATTTTTGTAACTCATCTACAATAAAGTGGTACATCCCCACTCGTTTGGGTCTGAAATAACGGAATTTCCCGTCCAGACCATGAATAAATTCCTCATAGAAGAAAGAAGAGGCGGGAAACCTGGCAGCAGCAATGGATTTAAGTGCTGGTAGATAGCGAAGTGCTCCCAGGGAAATCCACACGATTTTATCCGCAGGGACGTGTTCAAATAAGGTTCGGATGGTTTCACGATACCCCTGTTGCCAGCCTTCGTGGTAGATAATGGGGTCAAAATGAAAGGCCAGGTAATAGCCCCATTCCGCTGCCTTGACCGCTGCTGCCAAGCGTTGTTGTAATGTTGCTGTGCGCAGCTCCTCTTTGGCCATAACAGGAGGGCTGTTTAACGACCAGGCCAGAATGGTGCGGCCGCCGTGGTCAACATCCTGGAGGTGATCCACAACAGCACATTTGGTTTTTAACTCCAAGACAGCGTTTGGCTTATCCCGCATGTACTGTGCAAGTTTACCGCTTAGCCTGGTTATGGAATCCAGGGCCATGGAGTCAGTAAACTCACCGGTACCGATACGGAAAAATTGATCTTTTTGATTGAGCAATCCTGCATCAAGCTCGGCAAACAGGTCTTCGATATTGACAAAAAAACTTAACCATGGGTTGTTCAGGTACGCCTGGAGGATGCAATACACACAGTCCATGGGACAGTTCATCCCAATATTGAGCACCTGGTAATCACAGCAGGTGTACTCTCTGGTGCCAGGACAAGGCTTAAAAAAAGTACCCTTGTTTTTACACAGCAGCAGATGCCGCTTGCCACGGGTGAGGTTATGAGGATACACCCCCTCAATATCAGGTGTCGCGTCCGGCGCAATCACGGTGACGGGTAAAGTGTTTCTTGCCAATATTTCCTGAGTATAGGGATGATCCAGACAATCCTCTGTAACATGGATGTGTTTGACAAACTTTGCTGGGTCACCAAAAGAAGTGGTCACTGGGAATTCCTGGTTAATGTAATTGATTTTTTATGCGCTCAGGCAATTGGAGGTATGTTCTCCCCTCTTCTGCTCTGCCGTGTTTAATGCATCCATTGCCGTAAATAGTACATTTTCTATGTAATTCAGCAACGGCATTAAGGTGTTGTTCATCACTTAACTGACCACCTTGAATTACGTTTACCAGAGCGGTAATTCGGTACGTGTCCATACCCATCCTATGGATTGCCGAGAGCTGATCTTCATGCCCCCCATCCTTAAAGGTCAAGGCCTCGTCAATCCGCTGAAAAGGAATTGCACAGCTCATGCGGAGCCATAGATCATAATCTTCACAACAGGGGAGTTGCTCATCAAAATAACCAAACCGTTCAAAGCAGGACTTATGCATCATCACCGTTGACATCCCCACCACGCACATGCGTAAACTGGGTACAAAAATATTTCCATGGGGCGGGTCATGCTTTTTTTTCTGATTAACACGTTTCCCATGGCGAAACCATATTTCTCTGGTGTGGGAAATCATAGCTGCGTCTTTACGCTGCATTGCATCATACTGAATGGCAAGCTTATTTTTGTGCCACCAGTCATCGGAGTCGAGAAAGGCTACCATATCAAAATGGCTTTTTACAATGCCCTTGTTGCGAGCTGATGCAGCCCCTTGATTGGGCTGATGAAAATACACAACCGGGATTGCAGAGCTGTTTTGTAACCGGGTTATAATTGCTTTGGTGTTATCCGTTGATCCATCATCCACAATGAGTATTTCACCGGGAGGGGTCGACTGCTCAAGCACGGATTGCACGGCTCGCTCTATGCAAAATGCTCGGTTATACGTTGGAATAATTACTGATATCATAGTTATGTGTCCTTCTGATACAGCACAAAGGAATACGTAATCTCATCATGCAATTCTTTTAGCAGATTATGTTTTGGTGTAGTATAGTTGAAGGTTGCATGTAAACCATCCCCTATCTTTGAATCCACCAAAAGACCCTTTATGTACACAGACATTCTCATCAATGCAACTTCCTATGAAAACCGCATTGCCCTGGTTGAAAACGGGGATTTACTTGAATTTCATACGGAACGTTTTTCCGAAAAAAATTTAATCGGCAATATTTACCTTGGCCGAGTCGTCCGGGTGCTTCCTGGTATTGAGGCGGCTTTTGTTGATATAGGGCTGGAACGTACCGGTTTTCTCTATGTTGATGATGTTATTGACCATACACATGATTGTGGCAGAGAATGCAAAAATGACCAACAAGCCGATGGCGAAAAATCACAACCAACTTCTGCTGAGGGAGTAACGGAAACACAACATATCCAACGGCCGATAAATGAACTGTTAAAAGAAAATCAGCAGATCCTGGTCCAGATTGCCAAAGAGCCCATTGGCTCAAAGGGCGCTCGCCTTACCTGCAATATCACCCTTCCCTGCAGAAACCTTGTATATATGCCGTTGACCGATCACATCGGTATTTCACGAAAAATTGAAGACGAAGATGTTCGGCTCCAGCTCCGTGAAAAAATAGAACAATTACGCCCATCTGGTACCGGTTTTATCATCCGCACCGTTGCTGAGAATATAAGCAGTGATGAGCTTGAAGCAGATATGGAATTTCTGCTCCTGCTGTGGGACGAGATCCAATCCAAGGCCGAACGTGGTGGAGCACCGTGCCGAATTTACAAGGATCTTGATATCATACTACGGGCAGTTCGTGATTTTTTCACAGAAAATATCAACAAACTCATTGTCGACAACAAAGAAGTGTATACCCAGTTGCTCGCTTATGCAAAGACCTTTGCCCCTCAACTGCAACAGAAAATTTCCTTTTATGACGAGTCAACACCTCTTTTTGAGGCGCATGGGATTGAGGTAGCCATTAACTCAGCTCTGGATAAAAAAGTGTGGCTTCGCTCCGGTGGGTACATCATCATAGAGCCCACTGAAGCACTCACGGTCATTGATGTCAATACTGGCCGCTATGTGGGGAAAAATGACCTTGCTGAAACCATTTTTAAAACCAACATGGAGGCCGTTAAAGAGATCGCCTACCAGTTGCGTTTACGCAATATTGGTGGCATTATTATTATTGATTTCATTGACATGGATGATGAGCAGAGCCGGGAGGAACTGTATAACGCCTTCCAAAAAGCCATGGCAGATGATAAAAGCAAGGTCAATATTCTCAAACTTTCTGAATTTGGTTTGGTCCAGATGACTCGTAAACGACTCTCTGAAAGCCTTTCACAATCCATGTGTGAGCCCTGTTTTTATTGTGGTGGCGATGGTTTTCTTAAATCAAGCAGAACCATCTGTTATGACATCTTCCGCAAAATTTCACGTGATGCCAGCAAGATAGAATGCAGCAACGTTGCCATCAAGGTCCACCCTATGGTAGCAGATATGCTGCTTGATGAAGAAGCTGTCCATGTTGAACAATTGGAACTTGAAACAGAAAAACGGTTTACCATTATTGCTGTTCCTGATATGCATATAAAACGATTTGAAATTATCTGGAGTTAATATCTTAGCATAAGCAGAGATTGTATTTCCTGGAAAAAATCTATTACTTCCTCTCACACACAACTCTAATACAAAACACCATGGCTCGCAGAAACAGAAGACGGGGTATTTCCCGGTCAAATAAAGGCGGTTTTTTGAGTAAATTTTTCCTCATCCTCCTGGTACTGATTATCGCAGGTGGTGCTGGATCAGCCTTTATTCTTTTTGAGACGGAACAACCAACCATTGAGGTTGCACAAAAAATTACCTTCCTTGGTTCAAGCAGAGAGTTGCCCATATCCATTGCTGATACCAAAAGTGGTATCCGAATGGTGGAAGTGGTCCTTGAGCAGGGACAAAAAAATAGCCAGTTGTTTAACCGTATCTTTACTCGTAAGGCGTGGTTTAAGGATGCTGGTCCCAAGCAGGTTCAGGAAACCATTACCATTAATGCTCAAAAGGCCAAATTTGATGAAGGGCAAGCTCATCTCATTATTAGAGCCAGGGACTTTTCATTAAATGGTTTATTACAAGGCAATGAAACCATTACCACTATCCCGGTTATCATTGACACCAAGCCCCCCAAGGTCATCGTTACCCACTCACAACGCTATCTTTCTCCCGGTAAAAGCGGTATCGTTACATACCAGCTCTCAGAACCGGTTGAGCAGCATGGCGTTCAGATTGACGAGCAGTTTTACCCCGGTTTTCCCTATGATAAGAGTGGAAAACAGTTTGTCTCTTATATAGCCCTCCCCTGGAACAGTGCTGAACCCAAGCTTATCAAGGTTATTGCCCTGGATAAAGCAGGTAATGAGGGCAAAGCTGTCTTTGGCATACATTTTAAAGCTGCACAAAAGAAAACGGATAAAATCAACATCAGCAATGGGTTTCTTAAAGCCAAAACCCCGGAATTTGAGCAACGTTACCCAGAGATGACAGGGACTTTGATAAATAAATACCTGTTTATCAACAACAAAGTCCGTCAGCAAAACAATGCAACCATTAAAGAAGTATGCTCCTCACCAAGTGACCAACGGTTTTGGAGTGGCCGTTTTTTACGTATGCCAGGCGCTAAAAGAGCCGGGTTTGCTGATCAGCGAACGTATTTTTATAAAGGGAAGCCTGTAGATTACCAGACCCATCTGGGCATTGATATCGCTTCCACTGCTCGTGCAGATATCCGGGCAGCAAACAGCGGTAAAATCATTTTTGCTGACTATCTTGGAATCTATGGCAACGTGGTCATTATAGACCATGGTCAGGGTATCTACAGCCTCTATTCCCATTTAAGCAGGATTGATGTTGCAGCTGGAAGCATGGTGACAACTGATGAGCATATTGGTAACAGTGGCACCACAGGGATGGCAGGTGGCGATCATCTCCACTTTTCCATGCTTGTTCATGGCATTTTCGTTACCCCTGTTGAATGGTGGGATCAAAACTGGCTAACTATCAACATTGATGATATTGTTGGTGCAGGCCCCCCTAGCTCGTAGCGTTTTTGCTCTTTCCCAACATAATGCATCTGCGTCTTCCATTTCTTTTATATAGCTATATTGCCGCAGAGTTGCTTGCTCCTTTTTTTGCAAGCCTCCTCATCCTGTATTCGGTTTTTTTTCTGGTACGGCTCATGCCGCTATTAGAGGTGGTCCTTGAGCTGCAAATCGGTTTAGCTGATTTTATTCGCCTGTTCAGTTATATCTGTCCCCACATGCTCATGTATGTGATCCCCATGGCCAGCATGACTGGGGTGATCATCGCCTTTACCAGGCAAACAAATGACCGAGAGATCATTGCCCTGAAAGCCTGTGGCGTCAGTCTGAAACAGATGCTGCCGCCAGTTATAATTATTGCAGCACTCATTGCACTGTTAACCGGTTTTTTCTCCACTCGCCTGATCCCGGCTGGTGAACAGGGAATGAAGCTGCTTATGTTCCAGCTGGCCAAGGAAAAGGTGGATAAAGGCCTCAAGGAAAAGAAGTTTACCGAGGCACTTGGAGACCTTGTCGTCTATGTAGATGACATAGACGACGATGAGAACTGGCATGGTGTGTATGTGTCTGATATGCGCAACCGGCAGCAGCCAATCATCACCGTTGCAAAAGGTGGCAGGATGTCGGCCGACATTGACAACATGGTGGTAACCATAATTCTCAATGATGGCACATTGCATAATGTAGATGGTCAGGACAACCAGGTGATCAGGTTTCAACGCTACCAACTGCACATTCCCCTGCGTCCACCAACTCGGATTGATGGGGATGATGTTACCACCTTGGACAGGGGCTCAATGACGCAACAGCAGCTCCTGGAAAGCGCAGCCCGTTTGGGTTATGATACCCCCAAAGGTATTGTGTTCCTTTCTGAGTATCACCAACGATTAGTTCTCCCTGTTGGCTGCTTTATTCTTAGTCTCCTTGGGATCCCCCTGGGGCTGCAGGCTGGACCAGGTCGACGTGCTGCGGGTATCCCTTTGGGGCTGGGATGCTTTGTGCTGTATTACTTAGCCTTTACCACTGGAATGGTTTTAGTGGAAGATATGGTTGTGCCAGTGATCACTGGAATGTGGATGCCCAACGTGTTCTTTTTCATCCTCACCGTTTATGTATTTTTACGAGTGGATAAAGAAAAAACCTTATTCCCCGAATCAATCCATACAGTTATTCTTTTCCTTTATGAAAAGCTTTGTCAACCGGTCATTGCCCTGGCCGGTGCTGTTTTTCACCATGTTGTCTCCAGACGTTCAGCGCATCGGCAAACAGTGGAGGCAGCCGCACCCTCTTCTATGGCTCAAGTCAATGCAAACGCCACTACAAAAATCTACCATTTCAATACCTGCGAAGAATACAACTGTCCGCAATGTACCATTTTCTTTATTAACCATAAAATTGCTGAAGAATCTGGTTTTACTCCATGCAAATACTGTAAAGCTCAACGAGAAGAGCGTAACACGTCTTAAGCTGGTATGCTCCAATACCTTGGCGTTGTTTATAGCCAAAATGTACCTATAATAAGAGAAGGCAATGCATTATTTTCTACCAATCCCCTGAACACAAAAAGTTATGCTTATACCTACCTCTCAACAGATGCGAAAGCTTGATCAAATGGCCATTGAGCACCTTGGTATTCCGGGTGCGGTGCTCATGGAGAATGCTGGACGAGGCACGGTTGAGCATATGGAACAGCATTTTGGTTCGCTTGCTGGTCAACATGTTCTCATTTTTGTGGGTCCTGGGAACAATGGTGGTGATGGGTCTGTCATTGCCCGCACAGTGGTGAATAAAAAGGCTATCCCCCATGTCTTTTTTCTTACTGCCCCGGAAAATCTCACAGGAGATGCCCTGCTCAACTATCAGATTATCAAAAAAATGGGTGTTGCTTGCACAATGTTGCAAGGGGAAGCAGATGTTGATGCAGCCAAACAATACATCCATTCTGCAATCAGCCATCTCAACATCCACTCCATTGTAGATGCTCTTTTTGGTATTGGACTTACCCGTGATGTGGGAGGGCGTTTTAAAAAAGCCATAGAGCTTATAAACATTCTTAAAGATACTTACAATCTCCCTGTTGTTACAGCAGATATTCCATCTGGAATCCACAGTGACACAGGCAAGGTTATGGGAGTCAGTGTTGCTGCGGATGTAACGGTCACCTATGGGTATTATAAACCTGGACATTTCCACCACGGCAGTCAGCATGTGGGAATTGTGGAACTCGTAGATATCGGTATTCCTGAGCTTCTGCAGCAAAAAATACAACCTGATGGCTATGCGCTTACCCCAACATCGCTGCCACAGCTTGCCCAAAAACCGCTAGACGGTCATAAAGGTACCAACGGCCATCTCCTTATTCTTGCGGGATCAACAGGAAAAACCGGTGCTGCCATGCTCAGCGCAAAAGGAGCGCTGCACAGCGGCTGTGGATTAGTGACTCTTGGAGTCCCGAGTGATCTCAATGCTCTTTTTGAAATCAGTCTCCCCGAAGCCATGACTGTCCCGCTGCAACATTCACAGGGTTTTCTGCATGCTCATGATTATGAAGCTCTTTTATCTCTGATAAATGGAAAAGAGTGCGTTGTTATTGGGCCTGGCATGGGAAATGATCCAGCAACAGCCACGCTTGTACAAAAGATATACAGAGATGTAGCGCTTCCAATGGTGGTGGATGCTGATGCCATCAATATCCTGGCTGCTCAATCAGAGACTATCCGATCTCCAGGTGGCCCAAGAATTTTTACTCCCCACCCTGGTGAAATGGCTCGCTTGCTTGGTGTCACTCCACAAGAAATACAAGCTGACAGGCTTAAAGCTGCTCAGTGGCTCACAAAAGAGTCGCTCCCTTACCCTGTCATCACTATCCTTAAGGGTGCTGGCACGGTGGTAGCCTCAAATACACGCCAATGGTGTATCAACACCACCGGCAACCCGGGTATGGGGACAGGAGGCATGGGCGATGTACTTTCAGGGGTTGTGGGGAGCTTACTTGCTCAAAGCTACTCCCCCTGGGATGCCGCCTGTCTTGGGGTATATCTCCACGGTCGTAGTGGGGACATACTGGCAGAGGAGCATGTTTTAGGCTATACAGCATCTCAACTTGCTGCAACGCTTCCACTGGCAATAACCCAAACCCTCCAGTATCACAACCAGTATTAGAGGTAAACCTATGCTCACCGCAAGCGATATCATGAGTGATGAAATCATTGTTATCAATGAGACTGATTCCATCAAAGACCTGGCCGTTACCCTTATTACCCACAAAATAAATGGGTTACCTGTTGTTGATGAAACCAACACGGTTGTTGGAATCGTAACAGAAAGTGACTTGATCTTTCAAAACAAGAAAGTTCATATTCCAACAGCAATTGCCATACTGGATTCTTTTCTCTTTTTGGAAAGACCGGAAAAAATGGAAAAAGAGCTGAAAAAAATATCAGGTACTCAGGTGAGTGATATCTGCACTTATGAGGTAATAAGTGTAACTCCTGATACACCAATAGATGAAATTGCTACCATCATGGCAGAAAAAAAGATCCATTCCTTGCCGGTTATGGATGGTGGAGAGCTGGTGGGTATTGTAGGGCAGACAGATATTATCCGTACCATTGCCGAGTGTGACTGAGTTACAACCTCACTCACTCTCTGCATAAAAGCACAGGCAATTGCGTCCATTTCTCTTAGCCTGATACATGGCAATGTCTGCATGGCGGAGCATGCTTTCCGCATCTGAGCAGTCATCAGGAAAAACAGAGATACCTATACTGGCACCGATGTAACAAATATGATTATCAATCTCAATGGGTTCATTGAGCAGGTCAATGGCCTTTTGGGCAACATTTTTTGCTCCTGCAGGGGTGTCGGTGCTCTCCAGTAAAATGACAAACTCATCACCACCAAGACGACACACCGAATCAGAAGAACGCAGGGTGGAGCCTAATCGCTGTGCCACCTGAACCAACACCATATCCCCGATACCATGACCATAGGTATCGTTAATGGGTTTAAAACGATCCAAATCAATAAAAAGCAGGCATAACCGTCTTTTCTGCCGCCTGGCCAGTGAAATAGCCTGGGGAAGACGCCGCCTGAAATAGTTCCGATTTGGCAGATGCGTTAACGTGTCGTGGTTAGCCATATAGCGAACGAGCTCTGCCGCTTCCTGCCGCTCGGTAATGTCCTGAAAAATGAGTACTCCACCACACACCGTGTTCCGTTCTATAATCGGGGTGGAGGTGAACTCAACAGCAAGGATGGTACCATCACTGCGTACAAGACGCGCTTCCTCAAAATAGGCGCTGTTTTTTTTCTCATTTTTCTTGAAAAACGGACAGCAGTCTACCTCAAATTCCTCGCTTCCCGGGATGGATAGCCTGAATATGGACAGGTACGCTTGACCTATCACGTCTTCTTCCTTAAACCCCAACATGCTGAGGCCCGCAGGATTAATGTAGTTTATGGTCCCGTCCTTGTTAACCCCACAAATGCCGTTGGCTGCGGCATCAAGAATCATCTCATAATTCTTGGACAAAAGCTCCTGTTCTGTTTTTGAGCGATAAGAGCCAATGATGTAACGAATCCGATTTTTCAGCACCGGCCACCGAATGGGTTTTCGGATAAAATCAATAGCCCCGGCATTAAAAGACCGATCAATGGTTTCTTCATCATCAAGCGCTGTGATCATAAGAACTGGTGGTGGATTTGTCCTGGTGGCATTGATGTTTTCACATACTGTAGCCCCGTCAATCCCGGGCATGGCAATGTCTAAAATAACCAAATCGTAGTGGTTTCTATCAATCAAATCAAGTGCAGCCTCACCATCTGCGCCCTGATCCACAATATACCCTTCGCTTTCCAGAAACTGACGAAACAGGATGCGTATAACTACGTCATCATCTACGACAAGAATACGAGGGCTTATTTCAGCAAAAAAAGGTGTGCTCATGGCGTTCTTGATAACCTGAGTTGTTTAAATGATATGTATTGTACGAAAACGGTTTAGGTTTTATCAAGCTGTTCTTGAAAAAAAGCAATAACATCATCAACTGCAGTCATGATCTTTGGCAGTAATTGGTCAACGTGACCACTATTTCCCAACTTGCCAGCCTGTTCCACTTGAGCACAAAGTGCTGAGAGTTCTTCTGCTCCTATTTGTGCACTGCTCCCCTTCATTGTATGGGCGATTTTTTGCACATCTGCAATCCTTTGTTCTTTGGCAGCCTGTGCCATTTCAGCAACTCTTTTTTGCATTGCCGGCACAAATACCTGAATAACTCTGTTTGTGGATCCCACATGTTTTTCCAGTCGTTGTAAGGCAGCTGGATTAATGGAAGAAAGATCCTTATCTTGTAAAACAGGTTGAAGATCACCACCACTGTCTGATTCACCCTTTCCACTGAGATGAGTCACACCGAGTTGGGGAAACCTGGCATTGAGCACCTGTTCCATCTGTTCAAAATCAATGGGTTTTACCAGGTAATCAATCATCCCAATATCATAACACCGTTTGCGGGTAGTTGTTGTAGCGTCTGCAGTTAGTGCCACAATTAAAGGGACATAAGCTCCTGGCTGAGCTTTATGATACTTCAATATTTTTTTGGTCGCTTCAAAGCCATCCATCACCGGCATCTGGCAATCCATAAAAATCAGATCATACTCATGCTTTTTGCACAGCGCAACTGCCATTGCTCCGTTACTGGTAACATCAAGGGTTAGGTGCAGCGTACGGAAAAGCTCCTGCATAACAATTCTGTTGGTACTATCATCGTCTGCCACTAAAATCCTGATATGCTGTTTTTTTTGCTGTTGGGTCTTATATGCTTTTAAAGGATTTTTATACACAGGCAGGGAGAGCTGCTTCATGGCCTGCGGTGTATTCACTGGTTCGGTCCCAACATCCTCGGATCGCTCAAGAGCAAGGGTAAACCAAAATTCCGAACCACCATCAGCTGTCAATTCTGCACCAATCTCCCCCCCCATCAGCTTGACCAGTTTAGCGCAAATCGACAATCCAAGACCTGTACCGCCGAATTTTCTGGTGGATGTGGCATCTGCCTGCACAAAGGGCTGGAACAAATAGGGAACTGCTTCCGGATCAATCCCTATCCCGGTATCACGAACACTACATCGAAGGTTGTCTTTACCGTCTTGTTCCCCCTTTTTACTTACGGTTACGCTTATCTGTCCCTGTTCGGTAAATTTGATGGCATTACCGATCAGATTTACCAATATCTGACGCAACCGGTAGGAATCTCCTTTATAGCTTGCTGCCAGGTTATCATCATAGGTAAGCTGCAACCCAATATTTTTCTGTCTGGCAGTCACAGCATAAATGGTGACAAGATCATCCAAGAGCGGACGGAGCTGAAAAAAAGTCTCCTCCAGAATCAGTTTATCCGCCTCGATTTTAGAAAAATCCAGCAAGCTGTTGATAAGTGCCAATAGACTCTCAGCAGAGCCATGGATCAGCTCGGCAAAATGTTTTTGCCGGGGTTCCATATCTGTGTTCAACAGCAACTTTGATAGACCTATAACTCCATTCATTGGTGTCCTGATCTCATGGCTTATCATTGCCAGAAAATCAGATTTTGCTTTACTTGCACTATCTGCCTTCTTAACCTGCTCTTCCAAAATCTGATTTTGGGTGAGCAAAATTTCCAGCTCGGCACGGAGCTTGGTATTCTCTACCTGAATGTTATCCATTATTACTAAAAAAGAGAGAGCTGTTTTTTTGTGGTTTTCTTTTTTCCCTTGCCACGCTTGCCTGTCGAATAAACGCTGACACAGTCTTTTGGTATTTCACTCACAAATACAGAGGGTGCCAGCGACTCCTTTTTTTCACCATGGATGGTACGAGTACGACAATGCAAGATAAATAATTTTTCTATGGCTCTGGTCATGGCAACATAAAATAACCGTCGCTCCTCTTCAATGTGATCAGCCAGTTTTTGCTCATCCAATGGTGTGCGAGGTTTGATTGGGCACAGTCCTTCCTCAGCCCCAGCTATCATAACGACCTTGTATTCCAAGCCTTTAGCAGCATGCATGGTGGAAAGCGTGACACACTCAGCTTCATCGTCATAGATAACGGAATCACTATAACGATACAGGTACTCAGCAAATTGTAAAGGAACATTGCTGTAGTTCACACTCAGCCCATGAAGTCTTTCCAGTTCAGGCGAATTGGCTGGCAGGTTATAATGGGATGCTAACTTTTCAATAATTGTTGTCGTTGGGTTCGTTCCCTGGGCAGCCTTTTGCAAATTTGAGAAAAACAAGTGCAATGCAGAAAGTCCAATACGAACATCCTCATCACCAAAGGTTTTTGGGTCACGCTCAAGCAGTGAAACAGCATTGCCTTCCCGTTCCAGTAGTTGAGCACGCAAGGACTGAATGACTTTTTTGCCGATCCCCTTCTGGCTGGCGAGTACTGCCAACTCTTGCTCTTCTTCAGCCAGGCCAGCCAACATCAGCAAGCTCAAATATATGTTTTGTAACGATCCACGGGTATAAAAAGCCTTCAGATCAACAATCTGAAACGGAATACCGTGCTCCGCCATTACCGTGCTCACCACTTCCATCTGCAAGGAGGTGCGAAACAGAATACCAATATCACCTAGGGAATACTCTTTGTCCTGAACATCGGTTAATGTGTCTATTGCACGATGCGAAGTACCTCCTATTAAGGCTTCTATGAGAGTAATCAGGGTTCGTGCTTCCTGGACGGGTGTCGTACATTGCTGGAGATGAACAGTTGCGCGTGCAGTACTGGAGGGAACCAGGGGAGCAACCTGGTCACGATTTTTGTTCCGGGAAATCACAGCAAGAGCAGCGTTTAAGATATGTGCTCCACTGCGATAGTTTTGAATCAGCTGATGATTGCTTGCCTGGGTAGCGGCTGAAAACCGGTCAAACCATCTGGCATCAGCACCACGAAAACCATAGATGGCCTGATCCGGGTCACCAATAACAAAAACAGGATTTTTTTGGGCAAGCGCAAGCACAAGTTCATACTGCGTGTGATTGACATCCTGAAATTCATCTACAAACAGATGCCCGGTGGATGCTCCCATTTGACAAGCCAGTTCATCACCGGCAAGGAGCAGAGTAAGCCCCTCACGGAGAATATGATCCAGGTCAACACGGTTATGCCTCTCAACGTAAAAGAGGTAACGTTGAGAGGCTTGCGTGTTGCGGTGCTCTGCAATCTGTTGAAGCACCTCCTTAAACTCAATTTGGGCAATATCAGGAAACAGGGAGTGTAAAATTCGCTTTCGCTGAGTTGGTCCAATGGGTTTGAGCTGAGGGTTCTTCTTCTTTAACCAGTGGAGGCAATAGCCATGAAAGGTAAACACCTTGAGTCGCGATTGCAACGCCTCATCCTTTCCTGTTTGTGCTATAATTCGTTCCCTAACCTCGTCAGCCGCCTTATTGGTAAAGGAGATAACGGTACAGTTTGTCTTTTCTTCTAGAAGCGTCTTAACCACCCGCTGAACTAAGGTATGGGTTTTACCCGTTCCAGGTCCAGCTTTAACCATTACAATTCGGTTGCGGTCGTTAAGTGCAGCATCCTGCTCAGGGTTGAGCACCTTTATCTGGGGGACGGTGTCCTTGTGTTTGGCTGGTTGTTTTTGCCGTGTTTTCTGTGTTCCAGATTGCTTGGTTCGTTTTTTCTTTTTTAGCGGAGCAAACATGGATAACTGGCCAGCAACCAGCTCTCTTTCCCCTTCATCAAAAACGCGGATAACACCAAACTCACCGTCAAAGCCAGGTGTACGGATAACCTCATTATTTCTGACCCTGCGAATGGCTTCACCTATAAGTGGCGAAGACTTGGCAGCGATATCTTCTATGGGAACATCAAGCAGCAGTTCAAATTCAGATCCAAACAGAGTGATCAGTTTAGCATACGCTGCTGCTACCTTCTTGGTTGCCGGTCCGACACTAAGCAGTTCACTGAGAATTTCCGGTACTGGCGTAATACTGAAAAAAACAGGGTCGTGAGGATTATAGTGCGGTTGACTTCGATCAGCTAAGGTCATAACCCGGTGGAGCACCCCCACAGTAAGCGGCCTGCCGCACTCTGGACATTTCCCCTCATACTTAATGGTTTCTTCCGGATCCAAACAGATGTTACACTTGCGATGACCATCGCAGTGGTATTTTCCTTCTTCTGGATAAAACTCAACAGTGGCATGGAACACCCGGTTACCATTGTCATCCACGGGTTGCCTAATAGCTTCTCGCATATGAAAGAAATCAAAGTCGGTGGTGAATATATTCGCTTCACGACCGAGTTTAGCAGGTGAGTGGCAATCAGAATTTGAAATAAAGGTGTATTCATCCAGAGCAGATACCCTTCTGTTCATTTCAGGATCAGAAGAGAGCCCGGTTTCAAGGGCAAAGATGTGGGGGGTCAGGTCTTCAAAGCACTCTTCGATCCGATCAAAACCCGATTTTGAGCCAAACAGGGAAAACCAGGGGGTCCAGATGTGCGCTGGAACAAAAAAACCTTCAGGGGCTTTCTCCAATACAATTTCCAGCAGATTCCTGGCGTCCAGGCCAAGGATAGGTCTGCCGTCTGATTTCAAGTTGCCGATATTACCTAAAGTCTGATTGATGCGACGGACGCTCTCAATATCTGGGGCAAAGACAATATTGTGATTTTTCCGTACCCGATCATTTTTCTTATAAATCGAGCTAATCTCGGAGGTGAGAACAAACCTGATCTCGTCCAGTGAAACTGAAGGTTTAAGTTCACAAGGTAACACACCGTTAACCTGTTGATATTCAGGCTTAAGCTTGTAAAATCCGGGTTCTGCTTCGATGAGCTGTTCACATATTTGGCCAAACCATTCAGGATGGGTAAAATCGCCAGTCCCAAGCACGTGGATCCCCTTAACGGCGGCCCAGGCAGCCAACCCGACTAAATTGGACAACTTGCTGGTAGCCCGGGAATAGGCGGAGTGGATATGGAGGTCAGCTATGTATTTCATGTTGCTCTTGGGTGATATAAGTTATGTTTGCGAATGTAAAAAAGCACCTGCTGATTGAGCATGGGAACGCCAGTATCTGTCCTCAGTTGATCGCGGAGGGATGAAGAAGAGACCGGTAAATGAAACCCATCCAGATAATGGATGAAGCGACCATTGCCCAAACGGTAGAGTTCCTGATCATCACAGGTATAGGAAACGTCCAGGAGACGGAGCGTTTCCCCCATTGTATCATGATCAACTCCCTGACGACTGACAACAATAAAATCCACCGAGTCAATGAGTTCACCTGCATGATACCAGTTAGGCAGATCAACCAAAGAGTCGGCCCCTATGATCAGGACGTACTGTTCATCGTTTTGTTGCTGGAGTTGACGAAGAGTATGAATGGTGTATGAGGGGCCGTCATATTCACTTTCGATGAGCGAGACATGAAGAGCGCTGTTATGTTTGAGAGCGAGTTCAAGCATAGCGACCCGGTGATGATAGGAGGCTGCTATGTGGGATTTATGGGGTGGATGAGCTGCGGGAATAAAAAAAATACTGTCCAATGCAACCTGACCCAGCACATATTCAGCCAGCGCGACGTGCGCCTTATGTACCGGATCAAAAGTTCCACCGAACAGCCCGACTTTACGTCGGTAATCAGCACTCATCCTTCTAGCGGCGAATTTCACCTTGCCCAAAAACAATGAATTTTTGGGTTGTCAATTCTTTGAGTCCCATGGGACCATACGCGTGGAGTTTGGTGGTGGATATCCCGATTTCTGCACCCAATCCAAACTGCCCGCCATCATTGAAACGTGTTGAAGCGTTTACCATAACCGCTGAGGCATCCACTTCACGGAGAAAACGCTGACTCTTTTCATAGGAGTTGGTGATAATGGTTTCGGTATGGAGCGAACCATGCTCGGCGATATACTCCATGGCCTCGTCCATATCAGCCACGACTTTCATAACCAGCTTAAGGTCCAAAAATTCTGTACCCCAATCTTCAGCTTGTGCAGGCGTAATAAGGGTGCTGAGCACGCAGCTTTGCTCGCACCCAAGGATTGTTACACCATTATCACTGAGCGCCTGAGCCAATGCAGGAATCATCAGAGGTGCACTTTTTTCATGAACCAGTACCCCCTCCACCGAGTTGCATACTCCAGGCCGTTGTACCTTACCATTCAACACAATGGGTACGGCCATATGCTGGTCAGCATCTTCATCAATGTACGCGTGGCAAACACCCTTATAATGCTTGAGCACAGGAATCATGGATTTTTGAGTGACAGCGCGGATGAGCCCTTCACCGCCACGTGGAATAACCAGATCAATGTACTCTTCCTGCTTCAGTAAGACATCAACACCAGCGCGATCAGTAAAGGGCAACACCTGAACCGCTGCAGCGTCTACACTGTTGTGTTGTAAAACTTCCCCAATGATGGTTGCCAGTGCAAGATTGGAATGGATGGCTTCCGAGCCACCGCGCAGCACCACAACATTTCCTGCTTTTAGGCAGAGCGCTGCAGAATCAATGGTAACGTTGGGACGTGATTCATAAATCATGCAGATGACCCCCAAAGGCACCCGCATCCGACCTACAGTAATCCCGCTGGGACGTTTCCCCATTTCAGTGACTTCACCAACAGGGTCTTCAAGGGAGGCAATCTCTTTAAGTCCCTGGACCATGTCACCAATCCCCTTGTCGGTCAAAGCAAGACGATCCAGCATGGCTTGTGATAAGCCCTTTGCCTCTCCTGCCTTAAGATCTTTTTGATTTTCAGTGACAATAAATTCCTGACGTGCAAGTAAAGCATCAGCAGTTTCCAGGAGAATCGTATTTTTCACCGCTGTGGGTAATGCTGCCATTTTTCTTGAAGCTGTACGGGCCTTCCTTGCAATTTCAAGGATTGCGGTTTCAAGCTGGGCAATATCCATAACTCCTCCTTAAACGTTTAAGCTTGCTGCTGTCATAGCTTCTCGCACCATAAGATGCTCCGTAATGTACCACAAAAAACCATAAACAGCTATGAACAGGAGCGGTAGAATCGGGATAATGCACATCAGGAAGATTGCGCTAACACCAGATTATCGCGATGAATAACCTCATCACTATCCTTGTAGCCTAACACTTCAAAAATCTGGAAACTTTTAAGTCCCTTTATCTGCTCTATTTCTTTAGCAGAGTAGTTACACAGGCCTGATCCTATAAGTATTCCATCTTCACTGAAACATTGAACAGGTGCCCCCACATCAAAGTCCCCTTGAACCTCAATAACACCAGATGGTAACAAACTTTTTCCCTGTTGTTCCAGCGCCCGGCAAGCACCTTGATCAAGAAAAAGCTTACCCTCTGGACGAAGCACATAAGCTATCCAGTGTTTTCTCCGGGTTATGGTCTCTTCTGCTGGCAAAAAAAAGGTACCGATCATCTCACCGCTGAACAGCTCCTGTAAAATATCAGGATTCCTGCCAGGCCCTATAAAAGAGCTCCCACCACAGGTAGCCACCATCTTGGCTGCATTAATTTTGGCAAGCATCCCGCCAGTACCCAGCAAACTGGTAGTACTCCCTGCCATATCGCGTATGGTTTCATCAATATGAACCACGGTATATATGGGTTTGGCTTGTATATCTTCATTGGGGTTTCCAGTGAAAAGGCAATCCACATCGGTTAAGATAATGAACATATCTGCGCCGATCATATTCGTGATCAATGCACCCAGGGTATCGTTATCACTGAAACGGAGCTCTTCGCCAGAAACCGTGTCATTTTCGTTAATTATAGGCACCACACCGAACTCAAACAGGGTGAGGATAGTGTTGCGCACGTTGAGATAGCGGCTCCGGTGAGATAAATCTTCATGGGTAAGCAGCACCTGAGCTACCTGTTGATCGTGTTCGGCAAAGGCCAGCTCATAGGCCTGCATCAAAAGCCCTTGTCCTGTTGCAGCCAGAGCTTGTTTGACCCGCAATTCTTCATGGAATTTTTTTGAGATGTGCAGTTTCTGGCGGCCAGCAGCCACAGCACCTGAACTCACCAGGATAACCTCGCGCCCGGTTGATTGTAAAAAGGCCACCTGCCTGGCAATATGGGCGATTACGTCTGGATCAACGCCATACCCATCGGTGAGTACCGCACTCCCAACCTTTATAATAACCCGTTTGGCCTGATCAAAAAGCGTCTGACGGAGAAACAGTCCTTCTTCCCTACTCACCTGAAAGGTCATAGCTTGCTCTTTGTTGTTCAAGTTTTTCGCTGATCACCTGTTTCAAACCATCAAGGCCTTCCTCAAATGCGGCAGAGATCAGTAACACATCATGCTCAAGTTCAGCTAACACTGTTTTGCGCTCTTTGAGCTCCACATCTGTCAGTTCATCAATTTTATTGCCTACCAAAATTTGGGTACGGTTGCCTAATTGCTCGTCATAGGCTGAAAGTTCATTTTTGATGGTGTGATATGCACCCAACATCTGTTCTACAGAAACAGAAACATCAAGCACGTGCAATAAAAGAGAGGTCCGTTCAACATGACGCAGAAACTGGTGCCCCAGTCCCACCCCCTGGTGAGCGCCCTCAATGAGCCCTGGAATATCTGCAATAATGCAGGAATCCGCATAGGGAAAATGAAGGACACCAAGCTGGGGTTCAAGAGTGGTAAACGGATAGGAGGCAATTTTGGGATTAGCTGCGGACAGTTGGGACAGCAAAGTGGATTTCCCGGCATTGGGAAGGCCTACCAGGCCCACATCAGCTATGAGCTTGAGCTCAATTCGCAGCCAGCGCTCTTCTCCCTGCTGACCAGGTGTAGCCTTCCTGGGCGCCCTGTTGGTTGCGCTGGCAAACCTTGAGTTTCCAAGACCGCCTTTCCCACCTGATGCTGCGATGTACACCTCGTCATGGGAGGTTAAATCAGCTAAAACCTGTCCTGTTTCAGCGTCTTTAATGATAGAGCCTTTGGGAACCTTTATGGTGCAGTCTTTGCCGCCTTTACCATGTTTATCACTCCCCTGGCCATTACCTCCTCGTTCAGCCTTAAAATGGGATCTGTATTTAAAATCAATGAGCGAATTAAGTTGCTGATCGACAACAATATACACATTGCCACCTTTACCACCATCACCACCATTGGGTCCACCTTTGGGAACAAACTTTTCCCGTCGAAAGCTGACACAGCCGTCACCGCCATCGCCTGCTTTCACCCAAAATTTAGATTCGTCTACAAAGCCCATATGGATATGCTCAAAATAAAAAGACTCGCCACCAATGTTATGAATTGATGCCGAGTCTTAAATCGGTATGCAACGTGAGGTTGCTATATCACCCTGTTTCCAGAGTGGAGCTTGCTACTCAGGGTAAACTGAAACCCTTTTGCGATCTTTGCCAAAGGTTTCGTATTTCACCTTGCCATCAACTTTGGCAAAAAGCGTATAATCCCTTCCACAACCTACATTTTCGCCAGGATGAATTTTAGTTCCCAGTTGACGAACTAAAATATTTCCTGCGCGGACAGCTTCGCCACCAAAACGTTTGACACCGCGCCTTTGTCCGGCACTGTCACGTCCGTTTCTTGAACTACCGCCTGCTTTTTTATGTGCCATGAATCTTTCTCCGTATCAGATGATAATTTTACGCTGATATTGTTTCAATGGTCAGAGCTGTGAACGGCTGTCGATGTCCTTTTTTGACACTGTAGCCTTGACGTCTCTTCTTTTTGAATACGATTACTTTCTTATGGCGACCTTGCTCAGCGATTGTGGCAACGACCTTAGCGCCTTCAACCACCGGCTGACCAACAGTGACCGCTTCACCGTCTGCAACCAGCAGTACATCTTCCAACTCTACAGTTGTCCCAACTTCGCCATCAAGCTTCTCAACGCGGAGGGTGTCGCCGGCTGCTACCTGGTACTGTTTCCCACCGGTTCGTACTATTGCGTACATGCCTTTTCTCCTCAATTACACAAATAAATAAATTTCGCAAAGACGCAATTAAAACACAATGGTACAAACAAGTCAACACAAAGGTCGTATATAAACTTTTTTTAGTCACAAAAAACAGTATTCAGGTGCCAGTAAAACAGTTTTTTGTTGTCAATAAAGTGTAAAAAAAGTAGAATGGTAGGCTTGTTAACGACTGCGTAAAAGCGGAAAAAATGACAACATAACATACTTAGGAGGCAAATAATGGAAAAAATGGAATGCCCATGTGGCTATGTTTACGACCCTGCTGAGGGTGATGCTGAGAACGGAATTGATGCAGGGACCTCTTTTGACGACCTGCCTGAAGATTGGGTCTGTCCAAAATGCGGTGCTGAAAAAGAATACTTTTACGAAGCATCATAAATAACGTGCATAGGCTGCTCTGAGCAGCAGCCTATTGCTTTTTTTGCTTACTGTTACCTCGGAAACACACACCCTCCATTTTCCCAGCTTCGCTGCTTTCCATCTCTACCTTACCAAACCTCACCCACAACCTTATCTGGTTACCACCTGAACCCATAGCAGAAAAAACAGTATTTTTTCAGAACAAATTACCTTCTTTTCACTGGTAATTTACGCACAGCCTCATTACCATTGCATGCAAAAGTTCCTTTAAATATACACCACTTCCATAAGGAACCCACAGATGAAACATACCTGTACACCCTTGCTCCATCTTTCCATGGAAACAAGATTACAGAAATTGGGTGAATGTTCACCTTTCCAGGCACCCAGTTTCAATTAAAAAAACAGGAGAAAATCATGACATTTTCAAGAGTTACTCGAGCACTTTTTGTAATCACCCTCTGTTTTGCCTTTCTTGCATCTGCTTATGCATCAGATTTTGGGAAGCCAGAAGAGTTAGTTGCCAAGAGCACCACCGTATATCGCAGCTTTATAGCTGATCCCCACATGACGTGGTTTCATCATAATGTGAAGAATGCAAAAGGAATTTTTATTGTACCACAAATGTTGCGCGGTGGTTTCATTCTGGGCGGCTCAGGAGGAAGCGGAGTCCTACTGGCCCAAGATAGTACAACTGGCAAATGGAGTTATCCTGCATTTTACACCATGGGGTCAGTATCTCTCGGGTTTCAAATAGGAGCTGAAACCTCTGAAATCGTCCTCATGATTATGACAGACAGGGGACTTAAGGCTATGCTTTCTACAGAGTTCAAACTTGGTGCAGACGTAACCGTTGCCGCCGGGCCCATTGGTGGTACAGCCAAGGCACAAACCGTGGATATTCTCGCATTTGGAAGATCAAAAGGAGCTTTTGGTGGAGTGTCCATCGAGGGGGCTGTGATTGAACCTAGAATCGACTGGAATCAGCAGTATTATAAGAAAACCGGCAACCCTGCTGATATCTTGATCTACCAAAATGTCTCTAACCCAGATGCTGATCCACTGCTCAAAACATTACCCCAACAACGCTTCCACGCACCTGCTGTACAGACGCTTGGCAGTTAAAACAACAGCCTTTGTGTAGAGATGAAATGAGACGCATAACCATTATTTCCTGGCTCTGCAGTTTGCTTTTTATAGGGAGTGCTGGTGCATCCCAGCACTTTCCTCTTTCGCTTACGCTCTGGTTTACCCAGACAGTATATGTACCGTTATACTCACATATTTATGCTGACGAACGGTTTAAAAATAAACCGTTTTTACTGACCGCCACCCTTTCCATTCGCAATACCGACCCGGAGAATGCACTGACCTTGACAAAAGTCGATTATTACGACTCTACAGGTAAGCTCCTGCAACATTATCTTGCCAAGCCCTTGGTCATCGGGCCACTGGGCTCAACGAAATATATAGTGGAAGAATCTGAGTCTAAAGGCGGCTCAGGGGCTAAATTTCTGGTGGAGTGGGATGCAGCTCAACCAGTGACAGAGCCGATCATTGAATCGATAATGATTGGAACCAAAATGCAGCAGGGCATTTCTTTTATCTCAAGGGGGAGGGTGATTCGAGGAAGGAGAAAATAAACCACTTCGGTTATCTGTTTTGCCGGGGGTTATTCCTGACAGGGCTCGCCCAAAATATCCAGTTCAACAAATGTTTTATATCTTGATTTCCGAGCCATGAGTTCCTCGTGGCTCCCTTGCTCTATAATTTTTCCTTGATCAAGGACGATAATCCGATCCGCCCTGCGGATGGTGGATAAACGGTGAGCTATTATAATTGAAGTGCGGCCCTTGAACCCTTCGGCCACTGCACGCTCAAGGAGACGTTCTGATTCCACATCAATGGAGGAAGTCGCCTCATCCAGGACCAGAATTGCAGGATCTCTGTACATGGAGCGTACAAAGGAAAGCAGCTGTTTTTCTCCCACAGAAAGGGCTTTAACATCCTCACCAATCACGGTATCAAGCCCTTTGGGGAGCTTATCTATAAAAGTCTGCAGTGCAGTATCCTGTAAAATAGTGGTGAGCCGTTGTTCATTATACTCTCCATCTAAAATAATGTTGGCACGTACCGTATCAGGCAGGAGGTAAATATCCTGCATAATAACAGCCACCTGGCTGCGCAGCGCATCAAGGGTAAACGTCCTTACATCAATGCCATCAATGGTAACTCGCCCGGAATCGGGGTCATAAAAGCGGGCCAGTAAGTGGATCAGAGTCGTCTTTCCAGCACCAGTTGAACCAACAAGGGCCACGGTTTCTCCAGCAGCAATATCCAGGTGAATGTCACGCAGCACCTTTTCCTGCCCGTCATAACTGAAATGAACATGATCGAAACAGAGCGCACCTGCAGTACTACCAGGTTCTACAGCCTGCTCTGATACGACTAACCGAGGTTGCGTATCCAGCAGCTGAAAAATCCGTTCAGCTGAAGCCATGGCAGACTGGACAATGGAATATTTTTGTGCAAGTTCTCGCAGTGGTTGAAAAAACAGCCGCATGTAGGCAAGAAAGGCAACCAGTTCTCCAAGAGTAAGCCTGCCCTGCAGATGTTCACCGCCACCATACCAAAGAATACAAGCCACAGATGATGCACTCATGAGATCAGCCAAGGGCATGAAAAAGGCAAACACCTTGATTTGGTCTAAATTTCGATCCAGATACTCTTGCGTTTGCTGGCAGTACTTTTCTCCACTGATTTTTTGCCGGTTAAACACCTGAATAATGGTCATTGCTTCAAGAGTTTCTGCTAAAAAACCGTTGAGTCTTGCCAGCTGGGTGCGAATCCGCCTGAATCGTTCCCTGGCAATTTTTGCAAAAAAAGAGGTAACAATACAAGCCAGGGGGATAAACAGGGTGAGCCACAGTGCCAGGTAAGCGTTCATATAAAACAGTACACAGAAAATCCCCACCAACTTAAACAAATCATTGCACATGGTCACCATGACTGAGGTGAACATCTCGTACATATTTTGGATATCGTTGGTCAAGCGGGTAACCAACCGCCCCACCTTTTGCTCATGAAAAAACCACATATCCAGGGTCAGGACATGGGCAAAAAGCTGTTGTCTGAGTGTATCCATGATGGACTGGCCCACCCATTCAAGGAGCACCACCTGGAGAAAACCAGCTCCAAATAGCGCAATAATCAGGCACCCATACCACAGGGCTACCTTTTGCAGCCCAGCCAGTCGGATGTCCATCGGTGGTGCGCTGACAGGGGCCATATAGCTGTCTATGGCATACTGGACAAGTTTAGGCAGGGCAAGTGTAGCCCCACTGATGGCAAGGGATAAAAGGATGGCAAAACATATAAAAACCATATGCTCTTTACAGTAGCGCAGAATCCTGCGCCACAGCATTACATCGCCAATATTTCCTTGCTGGCCCTTTTCTGAGTAACCGTAACTAATCATTGTTTTTTTGTTTATCGATCATGGCTCGATAAAAAGGGTGATCCAGGAGGGTGTTATGTGTTCCCTGCCCCACAATGGCACCATCATCAAGAATGATAATTTGGTCAGCTGCCTCAAGCACATTGATTCGGTGGGAGACGATGAGCACAATTTTGGTGGCCTCCACCTCTTTTATCCCTTCCAACACTGCCACTTCAGTTTCCACATCTACCCCGCTGAGTCCATCATCAATGATGAGCAGGGGGCGTTTTAAAAGCAGTGCCCGGGCCAGGGAGAGACGTTGTTTCTGCCCGCCTGAGAGCTTAACGCCGCGTTCTCCGATTACGGTTTGATACCCATCAGGAAGGCTTAAAATTTCCTCATGGATCGCTGCCTGCTGTGCAGCATTGATAATGTCTGTCTCTGTTGGATCATCCATACCAAACCCGATATTGTTGACTACCGTATCAGAAAACAAAACAGGTTCCTGGGACACATACGCGATATGATCACGAATCCATGTGGTGGACAGAGTATGCACTTCCTGATCATTAAAAAAAAGTTTCTGATCAGGTACCTGGTAAAGCCTGAGCAGAAGCTTGCAGAGCGTGGATTTACCTGAACCGGTCTTGCCGGTAATTCCCAAAATGCCTGGTCCTACCTCAAGAGAGATGTCAATAAGTACCTCTCTGGTGGCTTCAGGATAGCTGAAATACAGATGTTCAACTCTGTAGGTAACACTATCCAGGCTCTGCTGTTGTTCATCACCTTCACGCACACACTGTTCCTCTTTCAAAAGTGTATTGATTCGCTTAAGAGAGGTGATACCGCGCTGCATCACATTAGCCACCCATCCAAACGCCATCATTGGCCAGGTAAGCATTTGCATATAGGTCATAAAGGCTGCAAAATCGCCAATGGTGATGGTCTCGGTTACCACCAACTGTCCACCATAGTAGAGGATCAGCAGCATACAGAGGTTGCCAAACATGGTTGCTGCGGGGAAAAGCAGCCCCTGAATGCGTGCCACCCCCAGGTTACGGGAAACATAGTCTTTGCCATACTTGCCAAAGCGTTTTTGCTGCATTTTTTCCAGGGTATACCCTTGAATGAGCTGGATTGAAGACAGGGTGGTCCTGACAAATTCTGTGAGTAACGAAAACTGTTCCTGTACCAAATTAAAATGGTAATGCATGCGGCTCGACAATACCCTGGTACACAATCCGAGAAGGGGCATGGGAAGAAGAGCCAGCAAGGTAAGCTTTATACTGATGGCACCCATGAAACAGATCGCTACCGAGGTCAAGACCAAGGCATCCACAGCAGCAACCAGCCCCATGCCGCTTGCCATCTGCACAGACCCCAGATCGTTGGATACACGAGCCATGATATCTCCGGTTTTCCAACGTTCAAAAAACGGCTGGTCCATGGTGAGGATATGCTCATATATCTGGTCACGAACCTTTTTTTCCAAGATGCGTGAAAAACCAAGGATCAGATAACGCCAGATAAATCGCAGTACCACCACGCAGCAGGCAGCACCAACAATGATAAGAGCAAGCTGAAAAAGGGATCCAGAGGTTGCATTTTGCTCTGCCAAACTATCCACCCCCTGTTTGATGAACTTGGGGATGATCAGTTGAATGAAATCAACGCAAACAAGCGCTGTAAAACCAAGTAAAAGCCGCTTGATATGACGGCGGAAAACAGGAGTGAGTATGGCAAAGATATTCTTTATGCCAGTATGCTCAAGAGGTGTGGTCATACTTTGGGGCGAGACTTAAGCAGTTCTTTGTAAGCATCGGTGAACTTGATAAAAGTGTCGCTATCACCGCCTTTGTCGGGGTGCATGGTATGTGCTTTTTTCCGGTACAAGGTGGTCAATTCTTTGCGACTCAGTTGTGCAAGTTCCTGTTGGCTGAGCCCAAATACCCTGGCAGCTTCGGATACCGACATTTTCTTTTCTGCATGATAAGGGCGATAGCGACGTCTGGCACGTCTAAACCGTTGTCCCATATTATGGTACATCAAGTCACTGTTGTCGGCATGGTCAAAGTAAAGAAAAAGGTACCGTTTGAGATACTCCGGAACGCGTTCAGACCGTTCAAAACCTGCCCAGAACGACGAATCCTGGTCCAAGGCACAGAACTCTTGCAGAAAAAAGGTATCTACTTTTTCACGAGCAAGAACAAAGGGATGGCTCCTCGCGTACTGCTCCCTGAAAAAACGGCCAAGATCAAAGATGGAAAAAAGATAGGTAAACAGCTCTCTGGCCTGGAGATCCTGCTCCCTTAAAAAGATAAGCTGCTCAATTTCATCACGGGATTTCTCGAGCAAAATTTTATACAATGGTGGCGACTTGTCCAACGTATTGGATGAGCAATGCCCAAAACGGAGAAAATGAATCCTTCTCCGATCAAAGACATGGGTGTGTGCAATAGCTCGTTTGCGCAGCTCGCCTGACATGGGTTTCCAGCTTCGGTAATTATGTCGATTGCGAAATGGTTCGATTTTAAACCGAATATAGGGATCTAAAAAAGGGAAGAACAGCTCCTCCAACTCGTTATCAACAAAATTCACCCCATGCTCAGTGAGGGCGAGTACAACGGTTTCGTCTATCTCGAAATGAACATCCCCGGAATAGTTGATGTAGTTTTCCGGTGCAGTGCCGAGGTCAAACACGTTTTTAAAACGATAGACTTCACCATCCAGGTAAGTGTGGCGCATGGTGTAATGCACACCACCGGGGGTTATTTTACGGGCAAGGTACATAAGATAGACTATATTTGAGGTGGAGATGGAGCAGTGTTTTGTTTACCTCCTAACACAGGTACTGCTTTACCACATTTTCAACTGTATCAATGGAGAAAGGTTTGGTTAGCGCCGCAATAAAATTGTTCTCTTGATAGTTTACCATCACTTCATTGGCAGCGTCACCACTTATAACAATAATTTGTGCAGTTTTATCAAGAGCAAACATCTTTTGTGCTGCCTCCACCCCCCCCATCCCATCTTCAACCGCCAGGTCAAGCAGCACAAGATCAAACCCATTGTGTTCTTCAAAGGCGTTGCAAAACAATCGCACAGCTTCCTCACCACTACTCGCCAAGGTCACTTCACACTGGCAGAGCTCGAACATTTTTTTATGTATAATGCGCATCATTTCATCAGCGTCCATCAAAAGCACCCTGGGGTTGGCTACCCCGCTATCTGTTCCGTTGAGAGCACCAGGGGCAATATTGCTGACCGGCAAATAGAGATACACAGAGCATCCCTTGCCCGGTGCAGAATCAAGCCACACCATGCCTCTGTGTTTTTTTATTATGGAATGAACAATGGTGAGCCCTAACCCCATACCTTTTTGGGCACCCTTTTGCTTGGTGGAAAAATACGGATCAAATACCTGATCAATAGTATCAGGATCAATCCCATGACCTTCATCGGTTACAATGACCCGTAGATACTCACCAGGTGGTAATGGTTGTCCGGTATGCTCTGCTTCAATCTCTCCGTCCACCATATCCAACTCCGCATGAATGGTCCCGCCAATATCCATGGCTTCAATGGCGTTTTTAATCAGATTGGTAAAAACCTGGTGGATCAACGAGCCATCAAGCTTAATGAACGGTTGACAGCTTTTATTCTTAATATCAAAAAAAATACCGGTATCTTTCAGCTCATTTTCCAGAGTCTCGCTCAATAATTCCTGAACATTAACCTTTTCACACTGGGGTAGGTAGTTATCTGAAAACGTGGTGAACTGCCTGATAAGCTGCACTGCCAGATTAAATGCTTTACCTGCTTCGTCCAACAACCCCGAGACTTCGCCATCTTTTACAATGAAACGCGACATCTCAACATTGCCACCAATAACAGTAAGTAAGTTATTGAAATCATGAGCAATACCACTTGCCATAACAGACATGGCATCAATTTTCTGGATGCGCTGGAGCTCTTTTTTAAGTTTTTTCTGGCGTTCTTCCAGCATCTTACGCTGGGTTATATCAAGCAGTATTCCAATGATAAACACCCCTTCCTTTTCGACGACCGGTACAAAATTGCCCATAACTTGGTACTCATTAATTCGGACCGGATTTTCATAGTCAAAGATGAGGGGAACAAAATCTGCAGGGTCTTGCAGTGAGGCGATCCATTGCTTGACACTATGTTGTTTTTGTTCTGAAAAAAAATGATAAATACGACTCCCAAGCACCTGTGCTTCTTCCTGTCCCAGTAAGCGAATAGCTGCCTGGTTAGCCATTACCACACGCCCCTGATGGTTGAGCTCCACAACCCCTTCGGACATGTTGGCAAGAATTACATCTCGGTGACGATTACTTACAAGGAGCTCACGGGTAACTTCTCTGGGGTAAAGCCCTTCCATCCCCTCAATATTGTTACCTCTTTTTCTAACCCCGGTGGCAAAAAGTTCCAGTGCTCTGAGAATATGTTTACGCATGTGGACTGCTGGCCCTTTTGCAATGCACACGTCCGCCCCCATGGACTGAGCATAGGCATCTTCTTCCATGGCAACACCGGAAAGAATCACTAAAAAGATGTTCTTGAGCTCTTGGGTGTTGCGGACGATGAAGGTAAGTTTTTCCCCGTCAATTTTAGGCATGATCAGGTCAGTGAATATGATATGAGGCCGACGCGACTCAATATAATCCAGAGCCTCAAGTCCATTCTCAGCAGTCTGCACCACCCAGCCTTCTTCTTCAAGAACCGCAGCAACAATTTTTCTAATAACCGGACTATTATCAACAACTAAGGCGTATTGATCAACCATTTTACAGTAGCTCCTTAACCGCTGCGGCGAGTTCTTGTACATTGAAAGGCTTACTGAACACCCTGTCCGCACCAAGTTCTTTTGCAGCAGGAAGGTACGCTTCAGGACCAATTCGTCCACCGCCAGAAATAGCTATGATTTTGGTATTGGCATACAGGCTTTTTAATGCTGTGATGGTTTCCAGCCCTTCCTGTTCGGGCATAATCAAATCCGTTATAACAAGGTCTGCTTTGATCTGCTGCTGGAGGCGCATCCCTTCTCGCCCATTATTAGCTTCAACCACTTCATAACCAGCCCACTCCATTACTTGACGTATCAGCGTACGCATTTGCTCATCATCGTCTATAACGAGAATTCTCATACTGTTTCCTTTTTTTAGTGAAAAATTTCTCGCAAAGCTGCTGCCATAAGATGCATATCATGGGGTTTACTAAAAAATTTATCAACACCAGCCTGTTTAGCTTCTTCTGCTGAAACCGGTTCCCTATACCCTGAACACAGTATAACAGGTACGTTCGGAAGAACGTTATGCACTTCCCTAGCAAGCTCAAGTCCGGTCATCCCAGGCATAGTAAGATCAGTAATCAAAAGATCAATATTCACTTTTTCCTGCTCCACAAGTGATAATGCCTCATCCGGATGCGTTACCGGGTAAACAGTATACCCTAAATACTCCAGCATTCGGGTTCGCATATTGACCAACTCTTCTTCATCATCTACAAACATGATGGTCTCTGTACCACCTGGTAGATTGGCAATGATCCCTTCGCTCACGGATTCCTCTGCAACTACACATGGGAGAAAAACGGTAAAAACAGTACCTTGACCAACCTCGGACTGCACTTCCACAACCCCATCATGGGCAGCCACAATCCCATGCAGTACAGCAAGCCCCATCCCTGAACCATCGCCAACATCGCGGGTGGTAAAAAACGGATCAAAAATGCGCTGCAACTCTTCTTCAGGCATCCCTTTCCCATTATCCTTGACCTTGAGTACCACATAAGAGCCTGGTTTAAGATCAGGATGCTGATGTGGTTCACCTGCTTCAACATCCCGTTGTTCCAGGGTAATTTCAATGATACCTGCATAACGCTTAAGCGACTGCGCAGCATTATTCCCAAGATTCATTAACACCTGCTGGATTTGACTTGGATCACCAAACACAAAACCAACTGATTCCTGGATAGCAATATGCATTTCTATGGTTGCTGGCAGCGAGGCGCGAAGCAGCTTACAACTTTCCTTGATAAACGGAGCAATATCCAGCTTTTCACGCTGAGCTGTTGAGTTACGCCCAAAGACAAGAATCTGGGCAACAAGTTCCTTGGCCCGGTGACCAGCTCGTCTGATGGAATCTATATGTTCAACGATTTCATTTTGAGTGATTTCCTGCTGATTACCCGGTAACCACTTCCCCTTTTCAACGGGTTGCAACCGATAAAGCAACAGGTCTGCGTTCCCCAAAATTGCTCCAAGTATATTGTTAAAATCATGGGCAATTCCACCAGCCAGGGTAGCGATAGCATCCATTTTATGTGCCTGGACGAGCTGCTGTTCCAGTTTACGTTGGTGAGTGAAATCATGACACACATAAATATATCCTAACACCTCTCCGTTTTCCTCTATGGGGGTACAGGAGATGGAATAAAACTTGTTCAGCGGATCACTTTTCATTTCAATTTTCAGAGGAGCAATATCTGCAGATGACTGATTAAAGGATGAAAATTGACTGGGTAACTCTTGTAACCCCAATATGGTGCTAAAAGACATCCCCACAAGTGATTTTCCCGCTTCCCCCAAGGCCTCTGTAGCTGCCTTGTTGACCTTTAATACTACGTGACTTTTGTTTACAATAAGAATGGGATCGTTTATGGCGTCAAAGGTGTCTTGCCAGTCGCGGGTCAACCTCTCCAGGCATGCCCCATTATAACTGGACACACTGGAAGTATTTTTGCAACGATCCTGCTGAGCCGTTTGTTGCTGTACAAGAGGGCGAATCCGCAGCCAGTAATACACCCCACAGGCAGCAAGCAAGCTCAAAAGCAATAGAATAATAAACACGTTCACCCTGTACACCCTGCCGTTGAAGATACGGACGAAAAACCATGCAGGGAAAAAACATGCTCCCTGAAAAAGGCAATAGTTTTTTTACGGGTGGCAACCAGCTTCACCTGTTCAGGAATGAGATCGGAAAGATCATTTTTCATAATCGACATATTATATTCAATATTTGGAGCAAACCGGTTATCCAGATACCAGGCATAAAAAAGCCCAAAAAAAAGACCTGGTGGAGTAAACCCCTGATTCAAATTTACTATTCTGGAATAGGCATTTTCGCAATGTTGCATGGTTTGCATTTTACACAGTTCCAGATAGATTTTAATCTGTTCCAGGGTTAAAAATCCATTGCACTGGGAGGCATCACGCAAGGTGAGTTTATACATCCTTCCGACGAGTTCCATATCATGATGGACATCAACCATTTCCTTTTTCAAGGCATAGTTACCCAAAAGAGACTGGCCTAGTGCTATAAAAAAAACCACCTCAAAACGATTGAGGATTTCGCTCTGATCCCTGCGAATTTTAATCTTTTGATCTACAGGATCATAAAAAGAAAAAACATTATCCCATTGTTGGCTTCTTTTCCAGCTCCCCTCGTCAATAAGCGTAATGCCTTTGAAATACTTGAGATGTTCAAGAGTAATGTCGGGATGAAGCCACACCAACTCAACCAATCGATCCAACACCCATCGTCGTTGTCCTTCTTCCATTGCTACAGGGACTGCAGCTTGTTCTGTTATCAGTTCAGTGCTGAGAGTGTTCATTGCAGAACAAATCTGTTGGTAACGACAACAGGGAAGTTCCTTCTTGTTGGCCAGAGGAATAGCTATAAAATCAGGAGCCTGCAAGGAACAAACAGCAGGGCTCGTGTCCAAAGAAGCATACGCTTTTACTACCCATAACGTCTTGATCGTTTGAGCCAGGGCGTCAGGGTCATGCCGAAGAACGCCTCTACCACGAAGAGCAGCTTCTGAATGAATACTCGCAGCCACCATGTTGTAGCCCATCGCCTCAACTTTGTTGCGGTCAAGATAGATCGGAATTTTCTGTTCAACTGCGTATTTTTGCAGGATGGAACCAGGTACGTCTGACATATTAAGGCTGATCACATGATCAAAAAGTCCATTCACTCCGGCAGGTATATTGTGGTTATAGGCCCGGATTAAGTCAGACACGTAAAATTTACGCTCTAAAGAATCTTTGGTAAGGTCTGTCTCCCCTGTTTGTGCCCACAGATTGGCTACCAGGATTTTTACGGCATCATCATTCTCTCTGATTGTTGCTGCGATCCCTGGCACTTGCAAAATCGGGATTATCGAAGTGTACAAACTTCCAGGAGCATAGACGATGACGTCAGCAGCGCGAATCTGTTCAATCACCTCGGTGAGGACGTACGGATCATGCAAAAACTCAAGCCATACCCGATCAACCGGATAGCCACGTCTGGCCCGACTGGACTTGGCTTCACTGGTTACCAATACCCCATTATCATAGGCCATTTGCAACTGAGCAGGGGTGGTGGTGCAGGGCAGTACTGAATTTTCCTGCACTCCCAGGTACCGTTTAAAGGCATTAAGCCCCTTGATGGTCGCAACTCTGACTAACTCAGGAGCAGCAAGCAAATCTGTTGCTGTGCAGCTCATATCCAGTTCCTGGTAAATGGCAGCAGCAAGCAGCAAATTACCAAGACACTGGGGGCGCGTCAAAGTAGGGGTAAGCCTGGTGTCGCTAAAAAGGAGCTCCATCAACTGGAGAAGATATGTGTAAAGAGCTACGGGCAGTTCGTCTTTGGCTACCCCGGTATCTTGAAACAATGCAGCAGACGACGCAGGGGGAGAGATAAATCGGTAGTTTATGATTCTGCTCAGCGTGGCAGCTGTGACCAGGGCACGTTTATCATCAAGGGCATACCGCTGCATGAGCATATCTTTCCTGACAGCAGAAAGAAGGACATGCCGCAGGTCACCTAAAGCAATCAGGGGCAGGTCCTTGAGCAGTTCACCAGTGGAACCACCATCATCAGTCACGCATACCACTGCAGAGAGGTGGTCAAAAATCTCCTTTAACCCCGTAAAAGGCGCATCTTGCCACCCTTTACCCTTGGAATCACCACCTAAAATATTGGAAAGGCCGGTTCCTCCACCAAGCACAACCACCTGTAAATCACTTACATCAACGGAGGTTACGAGGTCTTTGAATTGATTGTATACAGCTGCAAGCTTTGTGTGTTGATAGGGAACTACAGGTTGCAGAACTAGGGAGGTTATCTTTTCAGCAATATTCTCCCCAGGAAGAAGATCAAGGGTATGAAAGTTCCTGTCTGCAAGAGCTTTCATGCGGCTCTGGGTATCGTGTACTCCAATCATAACTCCCAAATTCAACTATTTTTAGCAGCAATGAGCGCTTCAACCCGTTGAACGTCCTGTGGGGTGTCTACCTCAACAGAGTCGTGCTCTGTTAGGATAACCCTGATGGTGTACCCAAATTCAAGCGCTCGGAGTTGTTCCAGTTTTTCAAACTTTTCCCATTCCCCTTCTGGCAAGCCAACAAAGGTAACCAGGAATCCTTTTCGATAGGCGTATATTCCCAGGTGCTTATAATAGGTTGGTTGCTCACGATCTTCAGGGTTTCGTTGAAATGGAATGGGAGAGCGGGAAAAATACAACGCATTGTTGTAGCAATCAAACACGGTTTTAACGTGGTTTGGATCTTCAATTTCTTCCTTGCGAATGATCTTATACATCAGCGTTGACATGGGAAGAGCAGGATCTTCGAGCAATGGGCGAGCTACCTGAACAATAATTTCCTCTGGAAAAAGAGGCTGATCCCCCTGGATATTCACCACCACATCATGTTCATCTATATCCAACAGTTCCACCGCTTCTGCCAACCGGTCAGTTCCGGTTACATGATCACTGCGGGTAAGCACATATTCCCCGCCAAATGCAGTAACAGCATCAGCTATTCTTTGGTCATCGGTGGCCACCACCACCCGGCTGAGCAGGTCAACCCGTTTGGCACGCTCAACCACATGCTGAATCATGGGTTTGCCTGCAATAAGGGCCAAAGGCTTCCCTTTAAATCGGTTGGAATGGTATCTGGCTGGAATAATGCCGATAACTCTGGGATTCTTTTCACTCATAAGAAGACTGTACAAAAAATAAGGGTTAGACTACTGCTAGACTATCAGATGCCAAAAGGCGGCAATCTGTTTTCTGAATAATTGCAACATCTTTACTCTTTTATGATACATTACCGCTGGTTAAAAGGCAAATCGCAAACACAAACCACAACGTCCCCTGGTCATGAATATTCAAAAAGAGCTCACTCTTTTTGCTGATCCTGATAGTGATGCCACAAGGACACAGCAATTAAGCGATTCACTTGGTGTAGCTATTGTTGAGCATGTTGCAGACCTGGATATGTATCTCCACCTCCAGTCAGATCGACTTGTGTTGGTTGTGAACAATCCGCAACTGAAAAAACCTGTTCCTTTCTGCGTTGATTTTACTCAGGCTAAAACCAGCTATCGCGCTCAAAAAACCTCTACGGAACTCCTTATCCGGGCGGTAAAAATACAAAAGAAACTTCCTTTTGCGGTGGTAGACGGTACAGGAGGACTTGGTCGGGATGCTTTTCTACTGGCAGCTGCCGGATGCAGGGTTGATGTGTTTGAAAAAAACAAGATAGTTGGAGCCTTATTTGAAGATGGGTTGCGCCGTGGTAAAAGGCACCCACACTATGCAGAAGTGCTTGAAAGGATCACCTTGCATAAGGTGGATATGATTACCCATCTCAACACATTCATTCCAAAACCCATGGTCATTTACCTGGACCCTATGTTTCCCAAAAGAACGAAAAGTGCCAAAGTAAAACAGGATATGCAAATCCTGCAACGAATTATTCAGGATTCCGATGACGAAAAGCAGCTCTTTAAAGCAGCATGGGACGCTGGGCCACATAAAATAGTGGTCAAGCGTCCCATAAAGGAACATCCTGTTGCTGATCTAAAACCAAGCTACAGGGTGAAAGGCAAGGCTATCCGCTTTGATGTTTATCTCCCACAAACCTATCCGGCCAATTCTATTTCGTGATAACCCGTTTACCGTTTTGCCGCCTGGGCAAGAGCTGTCAAAATACGTTCTTTATCATTCGCAGCAAGCTTTATGGGTACAGGGTAACAGAGGGTTCGATCCATTATGGCAGCTGAAGCTGGCAGCGCTTCAGGATCATAGTGAAATCTGCGTTTTCCATGTGCGGTAAACGGCCAGCCACTGTGACACAGTGTCTTTGCTTCCAGGAGCTGCTCCCACCGGGGATAAAAATGCCAGGTGTTTTCCGCCCAGTTAATGGCGCCGGCTTCATGATCTTTTAATACCTGATTAACGGCTGCAGCGTGTTCTTTATCTGGCAGCATAAAGGCAAAAAAGGTGGCACTGTCTCCTTCTTCATCTAGGATCTCACGAAATTGCACTCCCGGGATAGCCTGAGCAGCCTCTTTAAGGAGCTTCTTATTGGCCTTTTGCGCAACAATCATATCATCAAGCTTGGCCAGTTGCGCAAGCCCAATAGCGCCCTGAAGCTCCATCATGCGATAGTTAAAGCCATAAAACGAGCGCCCTTCCCCCCCACGTCCACCAGGATTCTCCACGTGGTCATGACCGTGGTCATGATACTCGGACATCTTACGCCACAGCTTTTCATCACTGGTAATACACATCCCACCTTCACCCGTGGTCATGGTTTTCACAGAATCAAAGGAAAAGGTACCACAGGTACCAAAGGTGCCTAAATGTTGACCATTCAACCGTCCCCCAGCTGCCTGGGCAGTATCTTCAATAACAGCAATACCATGTTTATCGGCAATGGCTTTTACTTCTTGCACCCGTGCTTGTGCACCAAGCATATGGACAACAATTATGGCCTTGGTCTGCGGAGTGATTTTCTGTTCCAGGTCAGCAGGATCCATATTCAAGGTGGTGTCGATCTCGGTAAAAACCGGTACTGCACCCACCTCAAGAATGGCCTCCCAGGTAGCAACAAAGGTAAAACCCTGGGTGATCACCTCATCCCCGGCACCAACTCCCAACGCAGTTAAAGCGACCTTAAGTGCGGCAGAACCCGATGTAACGGCCTGGGCATATTGGGCACCAGTGTAGCGCGCAAAGGCCTGCTCAAACTCCAGAACCTTGTAGGTATCATTTCGTTGGGCACCAAACTCATAGCGAAACAGGACGCCGGTATCCAGCACATCCATGATTTCCTTTTTTTCTTCTGCACCAAAAACTTCAAACCCTGGCATATAACCTCCGTCTTTCTATTAATCCCGCAATTTCCTGGCAAGTTGGTCGTCTTAACAACACTGCTGTCCGGTTAAGAAAATAGATAAGGCCTGAAGAGCTTCTTTCTTGTATAATGTTGTTATCCCTAACACATTAACATAAAAGGAGATTCAGGC
>PDWI01000364.1_pt1 | contig 73146 bp, 51 predicted proteins | sample 1430891 | NCBI WGS metagenome assembly PDWI01 (sample SAMN01162508, study PRJNA174530) | Oral metagenome, whole genome shotgun sequencing project. | biome: Marine environment; feature: Marine mammal; material: Swab sample of the gingival sulcus; isolation source: swab sample of gingival sulcus...
GCAGGCAGGAAAAATAAGGTCGCTGGTTGCCCCGGCGGCCTGGAACAGCCTGAAAGTTCAATCAGGATGGTATGATTCAGGGAGAAGTGTGCCTTAATATAGTTATTTTTGTGTTAGTCAGGAAAGATATAGGTAATTTTAACATGGCTAAGACTGAAAGGAGGTGAAACACGAATCAAAAAGGGCCTATTGGAGGCGCAGTAACAGACTTTTCAGTCAGCTATGGCCGCATTCCAGCGCAGCGCAGAATGCTCATGTTCCAAAAGTGTTGCTTTGCCTCATGCAGTTCTAATATAATGTATTCTCTCACCGCCTTTCTCTGGAGAAACATACACTGTGTCAGCTACTCAATTCACACAATCTTACCGGAAGGACACGAAAAAATAAGGAGTCAATTATGTTGAAAATGAAAAAAATATTTACGACCAGCAAGATCGTGCTATTGTGTATGATAACCTTGTCATCTTTTATTCTAGGTAGTGGATCACATACAAATGATACTGAGATGATGGTATGGTCAGATTGCATGCCAAACAATACACAAATGGTTGATTATTATGATGCATGTACTGGTGAATATCTTTACAGTATGATGATGTATTGTGATGATGTAATCCGTCCCTGATGTAATCATACAATAAGGAGGCTATTGGATAAGATGATTCGAAATTCAATAGCCTACCTATATACTTCATATAAGTGAGGTTATAAAATGTATGGTTTGATGCTGATATTGTTGTGTACAATGCCAAGCCAATTAGAAATCCTGGAGATAGAAGCAGAAATTACAGAGTCAGGTGATAATTATCTTTCAACTCCATATCAAGCATTTAGTTTAGATAATTCCCTTTATGTTTGGGATATGGACGATGGGAAAATCTGGAACCTTGATTCTAACGGTCAAATACTCAAGATATTCGGAAACACAGGCTCTGGGCCAGGTGAATTTAACCCAAGACTATGCAGCCTTTATGTGAGGAAGGGAAAATTAGCAGCTATTCACAGTTATGGCTACAAAGTTTCCATATTTGAATTAGATGGACGATATATTCATTCACCTGAAATATCTCCTGGAAAACAATTAGTCTATTTTGAGGATGGTATTACGTATTCGAGTAAACCGGAATTACCTGGTGTTTTGTTTATTGAAGATAGCATAAATGGAACTGAAGATGTAGTGACTTTACCTGTAAAACAGGATGATGTCTTTTATTATTATTTCACCTCTGTCATAGATAATCGGGTATTTATATGTTCAAGATCAGGAAAATTCAACACAGTTTATTATGCCCTATTCGAGAATCATAAGGAAGCATTTACGGGTTCATTTGAAACAGTAATGAAAACAGAACCAGAAGACATACCATCAAAGCTGAAAAGTAACTCATTTACAATAACTACTATGTCGGGAATATTTAATTCTCCCGAATTGGGAATTATTATCACAGAGAGTTGCGTCAAAAAAAGAGAAAAATTTCCCGATTCTACTATCATTCGCACAATTAATCCTAATTCAGGCAGTGTGGATACTCTAAGAATCAAACATGGGGTGTTCAAAAATATTCCGGTTGTTTTTGGACAATTACATGCAGATCGTTGGGTTATATTTAGCCCTGGCGCTGTATTCTATGTAAAGATCAGTTGAATGGTAAAAAGGTATAGTTTCTTCTGAAGGCTCTTCTGTGTATGACGTCAATTATAACCGCATTCCAGCGCGGCGCAGAATGCTCATAATCTCTTGCAATTCTGAAATCTAGCACTATGATGTCAGCTGAGGTGAAGAGAAGATGATTCCAATGGACTTAGTGGGAAAGGGCATGGCATTGAGCTGTGCCATTTTATGGGGTCTGGCCATCGCCTTTTTCAAACGCTCAGGCGATATTATGTCGCCCACCCAGTTGAATCTCTACAAGACACTATTGACGACGGTTCTATTCATCCCCATTTTAATGATTACCGACCCAATGACCGATGGACATGAGCTTTCCGAACAGCATATTGCCGTTCTCTGTTTAAGTGGTATCCTGGGAATCGCCCTGGCCGATTCACTGATTTTCAAATGTCTCAACTTGCTGGGCGCAGGCCTGTTTGGCATTATCGATTGTCTCTACAGCCCCATTCTGATCGCCATGTCCTGTATTCTTTTGAGTACCTCGCTCCACTTCAAGGAAGTACTCGGCAGCCTGCTGGTGGTTCTGGCTGTTTTGGTGGCAACGCTCAGGACGCGGATCGCGGGGGAAAGGCATCCTCATCTCATGGCAGGTATTGCGCTTGGCTCTCTTGGAATGGGCTTGATGGCGTGGAGTATCATTTTAATGAAACCCATTTTGGAAGTGGCCTCTGTTTGGTGGGTAACGGGCATCAGACTGATGGCAAGTGCGTGCGTCTTAATTCTCATGGTCGCTTATAAAGGTCAATTGAGTAAGTTTGTTAAAGTTTGTATGTCCAGGGACTCTCTGAAAAATGCGCTGCCCGGAACGCTTTTGGGTAACTTTTTGGCTATGACCATCTGGATAGCGGGCTTTAAATACACCGATGTGCACTCTGCTGCCGTGCTCAATCAGACCAGTACCATTTTTATTGCTGTTTTTGCTTCCCTCATCTTAAAGGAAGCTTTCAATACGAGACGCATTGTCGCGACCATACTGGCCTTTTGTGGTGCTGTTATCGTCATTGTATAAGCGGTGCATTCATGGAAACACACAGAGGCAGGAAGCTCAGAAAAACCACTCTTAACTGCTAGTTATGAAATAGATTGCTTTGTGGTGGCTCCTGTGGCATGATGGCAATTTGGTTAATTGGACCAATTAGAAAAACGGGTGTTGATCATTGAATTCTGAAAGTGCAATTGTATCAAGGCGACATACTTAAAGCTTTGATTCGATTGATCTTTCCCAAGATGAAAGGCATCCCGGCTTGTGGGAAACCCTGAAATTCTGCTCAAATACGGCACTGTTTTTTTAAAAAAACAGGCTCAATTAACCTCAAGATACAATCAGAAACTGCGGTACGGGTTTTTCTTGCAGGTGTCAAAAAAAACACATAAATGGGGAGCACATGATGAATAAAGTGATTACAGGTCTTGAAAGGCTGGAACCATCTTCGATGTTAGGGGAGTCATTGGGGCTGCTGATGCATCCCGCTTCCATAGACCGTTATTTCAAAACGGCTTTTCAGCGAATGGCGGCCAGTGGATTGAATATCCGGGCGCTTTTCGGTCCGCAACACGGCATTATGGGAGAAACCCAGGACAACATGATTGAATGGGAAGGCTACGAAGATAAAAACGCGGGTATTCCCGTTTACTCGCTTTACGGCAAACACCGAACCCCAACCAGAGCAATGTTGTATGGCCTCGATCGCCTGGTGATCGATCTTCAGGATGTGGGTGCCCGCTATTACACCTTCATTTGGAGTATGCTCAACTGCATGAGAGCTTGCAGTCAAGAGGGCATTCCGGTCAGTGTGCTGGACAGACCCAATCCCATTGGTACAGAAGAGGTGCAAGGTCCCGTTCTGGACATGAAATACAAGTCCTTTGTCGGTTTGGCGCCCATTCCCGTTCAACACGGAATGACCATTGGTGAATTGGCGCTTTATTTTAACCTGCACTTTGAACTGAACTGTGACCTCGAGGTGGTCCCCATGGAGGGTTACCAACGCTCCATGATCTTCTCCGATACGGGTCTGCCCTGGGTGTTTCCATCCCCCAATATGCCGAGCCTGAATACCGCCCTGGTTTATCCCGGCGGATGCCTGCTGGAGGCAACCAACTTATCGGAAGGCAGAGGTACGACCCTGCCGTTTGAACTCTTCGGCGCTCCTTTTATTGAACACAATAAACTGAGCAAACGGCTTGAGGCTTACGGGTTTGAAGGAGTGGCGTTTCGCGAAGTGGAATTTATGCCGACCTTCCACAAGTGGAAGGATCAACTGTGCAAGGGCTATCACATCCATGTCACCGATCGTAAAAAGTACCGTTCATTTGATGTCATGGCCTGTATTCTGGCTGAAATCAAGAAACTCTATCCCCGGGAATTCTTGTGGAACGGGCCTCCCTATGAATATGAATGGAACCTCATGCCCATCGACATCCTGGCGGGTCATTCTGAATTGAGATTACGAATTGACGAAGAAAAGCCCATGCTTGCCTGGTTGAAGGAAAAGGACGAAGAAGCCAAAGTGTTCAGAAAATCGGTTGAAGGAGTGCTCATCTATGAATAACTCCTGGCAGGCCATGGTTTTGGCAGCGGGCTTTGGGAAAAGACTGTATCCGTTGACAAAATGGATGCCCAAACCCATGGTTCCCATGACACGCAAACCTTTGCTTTTCCACGTTACGGAAAACCTATTCAGAACCGGTATTCGAGATGTTGGCGTCAACTCACATCACCTGCACAAGCAAATTGAAGCTTTCATAGCTCAATCTGAGCATCGTGATCAATTCACTCTCTTCCATGAAGAGGTTATTCTCAATACGGGCGGCGCCCTTGTGAATGCCAAAAAGTTCCTGAAGAGGAAACCCTACTTTTTGCTTCACAACAGCGATATTGTCACCGATCTCGATCTGGTTGAGCTCATGAAGAAGCACCAGGAATCCGGAGCCATGGTCACGATGGCCTTTAACAACAAAGGTCATCAGAATGTCGTTATTGGAAAAGATGGCGAGGTTAAGGACATTCGAGGGCTCAAGAACATTGAGCCAACTTCGGATATGCGTCGCGCCACCTATGCCAGTATTTCGGCGTTCTCAAACGAATTTCTGGATTATTTACCGGATGGACCTTCAGACTGGATGGAGACCGTTATTGAACTGCTGGATTCCCATCCGGGTTCTGTTCGAGCCTACTACGATGAAAACTTCTTCTGGAGTGATTTGGGTACATTCGAGGAATTCCTCAAAACACAGCGGAACTTGATTGATCGAAAGGCTGTTGAAGTGGCCCATCCAGCCAGGCCGCTTATCGAACAGGGCTCCAATCGACGTTACTATCGCCTGGGTGAAGAGGCCAATACCCTGGTGCTCATGTTGTGCGAATACGAGGATCCGGATTTCAAGCGTTTTATCCAAACAACAGACTTTTTGAACAGTCTGCAGTTGGGTAACCCCGCCATGTGGGCCTGGAGCGGGCACCACTATGCCGCGCTACTGGAGGATCTGGGCGACGATACACTCTACTCCATTATGCAGAAGGAACCGTCTTCCATTAAGGTTCGCACACTCTACCAGAAAGTTGTACAGTTCCTGGTGGATTTTCATTTAAGAGCTTTTGAAGCCTCTGAAAGGTGCCCTGCTGCGACCGATCGCTGTATGGATTACGAACACCTTCGCTGGGAGACAAGGTACTTCACCAAGTACTTCTTGATAAAAAGAATGGCGTATTCCGAGGATCTGTTCTCTGTTCTTGACGAGGAGTTTGACATGCTGGCAAACGAAGTGGCGTCTCATCCTCAGACTTTGATTCATCGCGACTTCCAATCTCAGAATATCATGCTGAAAGAGGGTGAGGTTCACATTGTCGATTATCAGGGCATGAGACTTGGATCCATCACGTACGATATTATGTCACTGCTGAACGATCCCTACGTCAACCTCGATGAGGAAATGAAAAGCGGGATGAAGAAGCAGTTCATTCAGCTTATCAATCAGAGACCGGAATTCACAGCCTCTGCGGAGACATGGGCAAAAAGAATGACCTCATCCGGTCTGCAGAGGAACATGCAGGCACTGGGAGCCTATGCCTTTCTGTCAGGTGAAAAAGGGAAAACGCAGTTTGAGCAGTTTATGGTTCCGGGCATTCAAATCCTTGCGGAGGGTATCCATGAGTGGAACCGGCAAAATGATAAACAGCTTTTAAACCTTGCAGAGATTGTTAATGAATGTATAGTATTGTGCCGAAACAATCAGTAGAGTCTATCTGGCGGTTTTCCCTTCCCAGATAAAGCACTAGAACAGAGAATGATAATGTTTAAGAAGCTCTCTATATTCAGTAACTATATTTCTCTATTTTTTGCTGTAATTGGGGTGGCTTCATGTGTCAATGGATATGGGTGGGAGAAGTTCAATTCCAATTATCAATTTGAAAATATCCATTTGGAGGGTTATTTTTCCAACGCAACGGTCTTTTCCATTGTTCAGGATAATGAAGGATTTATGTGGTTTGGAACCAGCAGCGGTTTGATTCGCTATGACGGCCTTGACTTCAAAACATTCAAGCACGACCCATCAGACCCGTACTCTGTTTCCAATGACAACACGGGCAATCTCTATGTTGGTCAGGATGGTTTAATCTGGATTGGCACATGGGGTGGCGGATTGATCACATTCGACCCTTTAACCTTCAAAGCCCATACCATTGACCTGGCCCCGGAAGACGATACAAGCATTGGTGATTTAAGAATCCAATCCATCTATCAGAGTAAGGATGGCATTTTTTGGTTTGGAAGTTACGAAAGTGGTTTGTACAAGTACAACAAACAGACAGGCTCTGTTGTTCAGTACTCCCATAATCCAGACGACCCGACAACTATCTCCAATAATCGTATTTGGCGTATTTTGGAGGATGATAAGAACAATTTGTGGATTGGCACATCCGATGGACTTAACTATTTGGAGCGATCTACGGGCAAGATAACGAGGTATCAAGCTACGGAAAGTGATCCAGAAACCGCGATGCATCAGGAAGCCCGCTGCCTCTATATGGATTCAAGGGGCATCCTCTATGTGGGAACGAGAAATGGATTGAATGTTTTATACCCGGGAAGTGATCAGTTTAAAAGATACTTTTTTGGCAGGGCGTTCGGGGCTAGTTACGGGGAATTTACAGTTTCCGATATCATCGAAGACCCCAATGGATATATTTGGCTTGCAACTCCAACCGGGTTGAGAATTCTGGATTTCGAGAATCAAAAAGTCGAATTTCTCAAAAGAAACCCTCTGAATATATTCTCCATTGATGACAATGAAATTCGATCTTTTTACAGGGGATCCGAACAAACAGTTTGGATAGGAACATTAAATGGCGGGGTTGCCAAGTTCTCCCCTTACTCAACTAAATTCAACTACGTTCAAGAGGGGGATGATTCGAAGGAAATCCCTATTCATAACAGGCAAATCAATGCATTTTACCACGACAAGAGGAATGGAAGGAATACGCTTTGGATAGGAACCAGTGACGGTATGCTGGAGACTAATCTCAAAATGGGTACCCAAAAAATACACAAACACGACATAGCAGACAACAGATCTCTGGGACATAACATTATCTGGACTATTAGACCTGTTCATGATGATGAGAACGGTTTGTATTTGGGGTGCAGGGGAGTATGTTCCAGGTTCAATATTCAAAGTGGTGAATTCACTCATCTGGAGTTTCCTAGACCACAGGGTCGCTCCTCATTAAAGGGAATTTTAGATATCAACAGTTCCGAAGAAGGCTGGCTTGTGATTGCGGATTATTCAGGTGGTTTAATGGTTATTTCTCCTGCAGGTGAAATAAAGTATTTTTTCCATGACCCAAACAATCCATCCAGCATCAGTCATGACGAAATTTGGAGGATCTTTCGCGATGACAAAAAGAACTTTTGGCTTGGTACTGGGAATGGTTTGGATCGCTTTGATATAGACACCATGAAATTTGTCCACATACCCATTTCGTTGTCGGAAAAGATCAGTATTCGCGTTATCGATATCATTCAAGGGCGTGAGGGGCTAATTTGGCTGGCAACTGATGAAGGATTAAAATCCCTGGATTCTGAAACCATGGAAATTGAGCATTTTCCACTCGGTCCATCATTGGTCAGGGTTTATTCGTGTTTGTCGGATGGTATCGGTGGAATTTGGCTTTCCACAGACAGGGGCATTGCAAGGTTTGATTTACCCAGCAAAATCGTTAAATTCTTTCCTCAGTTCAGCAATCTTCAGGCAAGCGTCTTCAATCACAATGCAAAATTTCAGGATGAAGGGGGCAATATCTATTTTGGTGGGACCAATGGTTATGAATACTTCCTGCCTAAACTCAATCAAGTGGATCAAAACATTCCCCGTGTTCATTTCAGCGACTTTAAGATTTTCAATAAATCAATCCAACCCGGTAAAAACTACGATCAGCCACTGCTGCACGAGACAGAAATTACACTTTGGCCAAGTGACTCACTTTTTTCTTTTGAATTTGTAGCCTTGAACTATATTTCACCCAAGCTCAATCAATACGCCCATCAATTAGAAGGAGTCGATCCAGATTGGGTTTACTCGGACTACAGAAAGAGATTCGCTTCCTACAGTAATTTAGATCCGGGTTTGTATCGTTTTAAAATCAAGGCATCCAACAGTGAAGGGCTGTGGAACGAAGAGGGAAGAGTTATCTCGTTGAGAGTTCTGCCTCCAATTTGGAAAAAAAACTGGTTTCTGCTTCTCATGGCTTTTTGCTTGTCTGGAATTCTTTTGCTGGCACACTTTTACCGGATTGACGCCGTACGACGCAATAAAGAACAGCTGGAGTTGCTGGTTGCAGAACGAACAAGGGAGCTCAATGCTACCAACCGCGATCTCTTAAAAGCAAAAGAAACAGCCGAACACGCGAATAAAGCCAAGTCAGAATTTCTGGCCAATATGAGCCATGAGATACGTACTCCTATGAACGGTATTCTCGGTATGAATGAACTGCTGCTAAATACCGAGCTTCAGCCAGAGCAGAGAGAATATGCCAATATCGTTGACTCAAGTGCCCAGAGTTTACTTGTTATTTTGAATGATATCTTAGATTTTTCTAAAATCGAGGCAGGGAAGCTGTCTATTGATATATATGATTTTGACATCGATCACTTTCTTGATGGCTTTATCGATATTTGGGCAGTAAGAGCATATAAAAAATCTTTGAATTTTCACTTTGAGATTGACACCAGAATTAATAATGTTCTGAAGGGCGACCCACTGAGATTGAGGCAGATACTTTCCAATCTTTTGAATAATGCCATCAAATTCACACATGAAGGAACGATTGCCCTTAAAATTTCGCTACAAAAATCGTTTAAAACAGGACAATGGGTGTGTTTTTCTGTCAGTGATACAGGTGAAGGTATTCCGGTTGAGAAACAAGAAAACCTGTTTGAAGCTTTTACTCAGTTAGATGCCTCTACAACGCGAAAATTTGGAGGAACAGGCTTGGGTCTGGCCATTGTCAAGCGCTTAATCAGTTTGATGAAGGGTCGAATTGAGTTAGACAGTGAGGTTGGACGAGGCTCGACATTCAATGTTTATTTGCCGTTTAAAGTATCTTCATCCAAAAAAACTTCTGTGCCGGACTTAACCCATAAAAATGTATGGGTTTGTGATTTTGATAAAGCGCGATTGGATTTTATCAATGCTCTTTTAAAGCCTACAAGTGCCCACCTTCACCTTTTTTCGACTTGTGAAAAATTGGAAAATAAGCTGAAAAAACAGGACGACAACTCAATTGATTTAATTGTCTTGCCACTCGATCAAAACAACCCCGAATTGATGAACACCTTCTCTTTAATCCAGGAGAGGGTACCCCAAAAGTGTAAGGCGCAAATCACACTATTACCTGCATATGCATCTCCATCAGATAATTCGAAGTTCCCTCATTCATTGAAAACTCCCATCAAGAGAAATCTGTTGTATGGTCTATTGAATGATATCCTGGGCGTCAAAAAGAAAAAAGTCGTGAAGCCACAGATTGAAAAAGAGAAAAATTCGACCCGTGATTCACTCATCACTCAACTTGAAACCGTACCGAGAGTTCTTGTTTTTGAGGATAACCTTGTCAATCAAAAACTAATACGCCGTATTCTGGAAAAAGAAGGTTATCGGGTTCTGATTGGTAACGATGGCAAGCACGGTATCGAAATTTTCAATAAAGAGCGTGTCGATTTAATTTTGATGGATATCCAAATGCCAATTCTTGGAGGTGTGGAGGCAACCAAAATTATCCGCAACGGAAACAGAAACTCCCAGATCCCCATTATTGCTCTCACTGCTCGTGCAATGCCTGAAGACAGACAAATTTTCATGAGTGCAGGAATGAACGATTACATTTCCAAACCTTATAAAGCCAAGGAAGTTCTTTTAAAAATTAATGGTTTTTTCCGTCAGTGAACCAAAACGCTGAATTCCAATTTACTATGGCCCCTGCGTGCCTTTGGCTTGGAGAAAAAAATGAAGTTAATAGGATTGAGACCTGTAAATACAGTTGTTTCACGGCAGTCGGCCTGAATCATCAATTGATCTGCACTTTTACGAAAAATGTTGGAATCTCCTCAAAAACAATATCCCGTTAAGGGTCTCTCCGTTGTTATCATGAAACAGAATTCAATCAATCCACGCTGGATGGAAATCACGTAGGTTGAAAGATACTTCTGCGTTAAGCCATTTCGTGATATTCTGTGAGCGTAAAATCGCCATCAGAGGAAACCATGAAAAGGTCCTGGTTCATGACAAGTTGCTTGATTGTTTATAGCTTTGCTGGATACACCGTAAGCTCATGGTGTATCTTTACGGATCGCGAGCTGAATTACCAACTCGAATATCCCTGTTCCTGGCAGGTGGAGGATCACACTCGAAAAAAAGGTATGATTCGGGCTGATTTGAGTCATTCATCCATGGGGTTTCAAATTCGCCAATACGCGAAAAACCGAAGCCTGGAGTCATTTGCTTTGCGGTATGTTGAAAAGTTTAAACAGGATATGGAAACCCACTGGAAAGGTAAAATGGAATTTCTTTCCGCCTCTTGTGAACAAAACCGGTACTGGGCCCACCTCAGGCTGAAACGAGCCGATGGACAAATATGGGACTTTTGGGAATACATTTTTGCAGACCATAATAACTTCGTGGCCTTTCAATGCGGAGCACCATACAATGAGACTCAAGACGCGGAAAACGTCTTTGAACAAATCGCCAATTCCTTTCAGTTTCTTTGATATTGGGTAAATAACTAACTTAAAAAAGAAAAATGGTGCCCCCACCATGATTCGAACACGGGACCTACGGTTTACAAGACCGCCGCTCTACCAGCTGAGCTATAGGGGCACCTCATCGGCAAGTGCGTATTATAGGGAGTTGGTTTTTGGTTTGCAACAGATTTTTTTTAAAAATGTATGGCAGGTATAAAAAGTTTATATTTAAGGGGTTAGTGCCTTCATATATCCCAAAAAAGCCTCTGCTGGACAGTTTCCTGTGTGTTTGCAAAAAAAAAAAAGGGATCTGGCGCGACAGCACCATTGGGACTCGCCTGGCTGAGTAAAAAAACGCCCTCAATCGTTTGCTGAGATTAAGGGCGCTTTCTCTTTTTCCCCACTCTTTCAAAGAGAGCAGGTTATTGGAAATAGTTTGAATTCAGGGTTTACAGGCCTGTCATAATAAAGGTCGGCTGTTTTTGGAACGTGTGGTACAGCGGTCTGTAACGGTCGGTGTCGTAATGCTTGGCAATGTCCACCAGTTTCTTGGAACCGACCACAGTTTCAATGGGAACGTTGTCGTAAATGCCGTCGCGGATACCAACTAAACGTCCGGATTTCCTTTCCAGAACAAGATCCAGAGCCAGGTTACCGAAAGCCATGGGTACGATGGAATCCATGGCGTCGGGGTTGCCGCAGCGTACCAGGTAACTCAGGCGTTGAGAGATAACGTTAATTCGCTCTCCGTTATTGTACTTTGGAGAGAGTTCTTTCAGTTTGGAGGCCACTTGATCGCCGATTCCGCCCAGTTTTTTGTGTCCGAACATATCGGTTTCGTCGCTGGAGAAGTGCATGCCGGTGTCATTTTTAAACATGGCACCTTCTGAAACCAGCAGAACCGAGTAATTACTCGGGTTGTTCTTTCGGTCTTGAACCATTAATTCGGTCAGATGTTCAATGTCAAATGGATGTTCGGGAATGACACAGCGGTCAGCAGCTCCGCCCAAGGTGGGCATGAGCGCGGTATAGCCGGCATATCTTCCAAAGACTTCGATCACCAGAAAACGCTCATGGGAACCGGCACTTGTTCTCAGGGTATGGGTCAAATCAATGGTTCGGGATACACAGGTACTGAAACCAATGCAGTATTCCGTGCCGGGAACATCGTTGTCCATTGTTTTGGGAACAGCGATCACTCTCATGCCCTCTTCATGCAGGCGATGAGCGTAACTGAGTGTGTCATCTCCGCCAATGGGTATCAGGGTGTCAATGCCCAGAAACTCGAGGTTCTTGAGTACATCGGGTGTGACGTCGTTGACTTTATCGGTGTACTTGTCTTTTAAGTGATTGGGCACTTTTGCCAAGGGCAGGGTGCTGGGACGTGTTCTCGATGTGTGCAGGAAGGTTCCGCCTGTGCGTCCAAGCCGGTTGACATCGTCATAAGTCAGGTCAATGACCCAACGGCTGTTGTCAGCCTCTTTGTCCGGGACGATGTCCACCAGGCTGCCCCAACCGCCTTTTAAGCCGATAACGCGATAGCCTTCTCTGATTGCTCGAATGGTGACGGCTCGAATGGCCGGATTCAGACCCGGACAATCACCGCCTCCTGTGAGGATCCCTATGGTTCCCTTGTATGTTGACATTCTATTCCTCCTGTCGTATGCCTTTTTGATTCAGGCTGCTATTTTTTTTATCCGTTAACAGTGTTGTCAGTGTGAAGAAACTCCAGTAACCAATGGAGACTTACTGGATGAATTCGTGTTTTAATTCAATCTCTTCTCATTGAATGCATCGTATGGAGTTGTAAACATCAAATCCCTGCCGCCATTGAATTAAATCTATATCCAACCAACACAACGGACGTTTAATGCAACATTATAACTGATTGCCGTTCGTTCGCACTGTTAAAATCAGGTTAGGCGGGATTTTAGCCCGAAAAAAGCTCGTGCCCCGAAAGTGACATGGATGCAAGCCTTTTTCAGATTAGTTCCACCTGGCAGATTCCATCGTCCTGACCGATTACCGTGCTTGAAGGCAGAGCTTGCCATTAGCCGAAAATGATGGTGCCGTAATGCACGCCAAGTGCTTCAGCCAAGGTTGGGCTATCAGCTTGTTATCTCCAGAAAGTCGCCCGTTCCAAAATCGTCGCAAGTGAGCAATGTATAAAAAACGGGGGACTGCCGCTCTACAATGGTGCTTGGTCCCAGCAGTGGAAGCTCATAGGTAATGACGTGAATGCCGTTTTCGGAACACCAGGTGCCAAAGGAGCCAGGCGTTTTGTAACCCACATCCTCGATGAGCTCCATGCCTGTTTCCCGGGCGAACCACCTGGCAAGAGGCGTGTTTTCGGGATCTTCGATACAGTCCAGCGGTGCGTGCATGGCAATGGCGGTATCCGGCTGGAGCTGTTGAATTAACTTGATGAGTTCGCTGGTTTCGGGTTCTGAAGCCGGGTGTGTGCCCGGACTGAGCAGGATGTCTCTGGGACTGGTCATACTGGAACGATGAGGGACAGGTTCCGCGCTCCACGTTTTCGTGGGGAAGTTCCTGTTCAGTTCAACGCCGTTGGCATTGCAGCGCGTACCTCTGATAAGGCCATCGGGATTCGCGGCCAAAATAACCGCGCAATGAGGTGAGGGTTCCGAGAGCAAGCGCAAGGTACGCGAGATGAGAAACGTGCTTTCGGCTTCTTCGCCGTGAATGCCCGCGAAAATCAGTACCTTGCACTCTTTGGCAGGCAGCCAGACTTCCAGAGGACAGCCGAGAACCGATTGTCCGTAAATACGGGGAACCCATTGAAGGGTCCCTCTTTCTTTTCTTGGTCGCATTATGACAGGTAAGCTCCTATGTTTAAAACAAATCGATCGTATATTTCGTCCAGTTTGTCCAGCAAGGTCGATTTGAGTTCAATATCCGCATGGGAAAGGGTTTCGTGAAGTAAGTCTACAGTCAGCAGGGAAATGTACTCTTCCGAGACAGGTTGATAGCTCAGGTGCCAGCGTTCGGGGGCCACACCGTTGCGATCAGCGTCATAGGGCCTGAAAAAGCCGTGAGACTTGTTCGCGGCCATTTGTTCATCCAGCCAACGGTGCAGAGGGCCGAACATGCCGTCATCGTTCACTTCTTCGGGAATTTGTTCTATTTCATAGCCTTCAGGTGTGGCATTGGCGTCCGAGACATCGATATCCGTTCCCCAGTGGTGTCTGGAAGCACCGGGCAGCGCAGACCACCTTAAAATGGAAAAAATGAGTTCTTCCTCGGTGAGCTTGGTGATATCGAGGGGGACTGCCTGACTGTCTAAAACAGCGAGTTGCCCCGTTGCCTTGCGATTCCAGATGGAAAGCTGCTGTTCAAAACTTCTGAACCCGCTGTCAATCTGAAGGTCGAAACCCTGTTTCGCAGCGTCTTTTCGGAGCTCCATAAATGCATTGAGAGCCTCTTTATGAATGGGCTTTGCCAGCGCATTTTTTTCATCGGGTTGACAGAGGTGCTCTTCTGTCTGTCCGGTTAATATCAGTGAATTTGCTAACTTCATCTTCTTCCTCACATTCACGGTCTAGGAGGTCTATTGTAAAATAGTCAATGGGTACATTCCTAGTTATTCTTTGAAATAAAAGTGTTTGGTAATTCAATAAAACCGTGTTTTTTTAATCAACAACCCAAATTACGATGAAGACGCTGATGAAACCCTCTTTCGCGTTTCCAATGGAAATTGGCGCCATGACCGATTCTTTTATTTCTAAAACCCCCGCTCTGAAACATTCTCACACCGGCTCATGGATCGCTTAACCATCCGACAAACAAAAGTGACGATTTAAAGGTGCTGTTGATGCATTTTGTGATAAAATTCTGCGGTTTGGTCTATGTGAAACTGATTAAATGAGTTCCATACAGAAAGACATACAGCCCTTTTCAACTGCGGAGTCAATTCAAAATGAGATCTGAGCAGTCGATAAAGATGAAAAAATAGCATGAAGAAATCAAATGAGGATACAATGACATTAAACAAGAGTGGAAAGAGAAACAAAAGAATCGGTGCGTTTTCAGTGGAGACATTGAAATCCCTGGCCGAACAGTACGGCACACCCCTTTACCTTTATGATGGTGAGCGCATTCAGTACAAGGTTCGCAAACTGACTGACGCATTTCAATCGCGATACGATTCGGTCAAGATCCACTACGCGTTTAAAGCAAATACAAACTTGAGCATCGTTTCGCTTTTAAAGAGAGAGGGCGTTGGAGCTGAATGCATTTCAAAAGGAGAGATGCAAATTGCCTTGAAAATGGGATACACAGGGGAAGACATCCTTTTCACTTCCAGCAGTAAATCACCCGATGAATTGGTTTTTGCGGTCAGGAATGGTGTCACCATCAACCTCGACAGTCTTGGCGATCTTGAAAATCTCATGACAATTGTCAATGAAATAAAGAAAAAGACCATGGTGTCGTTCAGAGTGAATCCGGATGTGGACCCAATGACCCATCGTCACATTGCCACAGGCCATAAATACACCAAGTTCGGGATTCACCTGGATGGAGATGAGATTATCGAGGCATACCAGGCGGTGAAGGAGAACCCATATCTGGAACCCATCGGCATACACAGTCATGTCGGTTCCCAGATTCTGGCTTCAGAACCCATGAAAGGGAATGCACACCTGCTGATTAAGGCTGTCAAGAGACTGAAAAAGGAGCTGAATATCGAACTCAAGTTTATCGATCTCGGTGGCGGTATTGGAATCCCTTACGAGGGAGGCCAGTCTGAAGTGGATATTGATACCATGGCAGAAACTGTCATTAACCTGCTAAAAGGGGAATTGAAGGATGTCATGCCGCTGCCTGCCATTTGGCTTGAGCCTGGCCGTTACTTTGTGGGAGATGCCGGGTTGTTGTTGACGCGCATCAATTCCGTTAAACACACGCCGCATACGAACTTCATCAATGTCGATACGGGTTTCAATCACCAACTCCGGCCTATTCTTTACGAAGCGCAGCATCGGGTTCTGCTTGTTGGATCAGGTGGAGAAGAGAGAGAATACGATATAGCTGGAAACATATGCGAAACCGGCGATATTATAGCCGAAGATCGAATCCTTCCCACTCCCCGTAAAGGGGACTACCTGGCTATTATGGATTGCGGAGCTTATGGCTTCTCCATGGCCAGTGAGTACAATAGTTTTCTTTTACCTGTCGAATTACTGTCATTAGATGATAAAATACATCTAATACGAAAGCGTGAATCATTTGACGATCTATTGAGGAATCAGTTGATCCCTGAAGAGTTACAGAACGCCTGATTCATGACTGAACTGAAGCTTTTGCTCTGGCCTGTTCCAGAAATACTATAAAAATGAGAGACTCTATGAAAGTTGTATTTGTTATTCTATGCGCGTTGTCAATTTGTTTGGGAGGTGATTCCACCCAAACGAAAACTGTTCCTGATGTTTCTTACGATCATCTGCTGCACCCCTTGAAGCTGAAAGATGGAGAACTCTTTCTGCAGGTAAAATCAGGAAATGCCAAAGATATTACTTCTCCTGCCGTTTACAAATTGTCTGATTTCGAGAAAGTCGCCCGTGGAACAGCCACAGGTATTCAACTGGATTTTGGCAATAAAAATCTGAAAGGAATGCTGCATTACGGTCTTATCGTCTATGGTGATTCCAGGTTTCCCATGCCGGTTTTTTACAAAAAAACCGCTAAAATTGAGGAGGGGTCCACCCATATTCCCGTTCTGGACAACTTGAGCAAAGATCACGATGCAGTGAACTGGCAGGAAACAGGCCGTGGAGTTATTGGTTACAGAGTGGTCAGCAACAGAGGGCGTTTACTCTACGAAGGGAAGGTCGCCTTTTCCGGGAAAGGGCCTTTCTCGGTGGTCCCGACAGTGATAGAAGGGCCTTTTGTTCACAATGTCACCCACGACAGTGCCATTATTTCCTTTGAAACAGATTCCAAAACGGAAAGTTCGCTCAATGTCAACGGCACTTTTTACAGCCAAAACCCCCCCGCGACGATGCACATTTACCAACTCAATAATCTTCAACCTGACAGCCAATATCAGTATCGGTTGAGCGTGGGCTCCCATGTAGAGGGCTACTCCTTTAAAACCCCTCCCGTACCTGGATCCAGAAAGAAATTCAAGTTTGCTTATGCTTCCGATTCCAGAGGAGGAAGCGGCGGAGGTGAGAGGGATCTGTATGGTGTGAATGCGTATATTTTAAAAAAAATCATGGCACTCTTTGTTCAGCAGGATTGTGTTTTTTTCCAATTCTCAGGCGATCTCATCAACGGCTATTTAAGTGAACCTGCTGAGATGAGACTGCAATACCGCAATTTTAAAAGAGCGGTCGAGCCTTTTGCTCATTACTTCCCCATTTACTATTCAATAGGCAATCACGAATTATTGATGAAAACATTCCTGATTGACAAACAACCCGTTTTTGTGGATAACTTTCCCTACGAGACTCACTCCGCAGAAGTTGTTTTTGCCAATGAATTTATCAACCCCGAAAGTGATCTCGTCAGTGAAGATGGCAGCAGGTGGGATCCCGATCCCGATCATGTGAATTTTCCGCCATACAAAGAAACGGTTTTTCAATACCGATACGATAATATCGCTGTCGTTGTTCTGAATTCAAATTACTGGTACGCACCTTTAATTTCTCGGATACCGGAGTCGGGCGGTAATCTACACGGTTACATTATGGACAATCAAATGAAATGGCTCGAGAAGACGCTTCACCAACTGGAAGCAGATCGTACCATCGACCATGTCTTTGTGACCCTGCACACACCTTTCTTTCCCAATAGCGGCCATGTTGTCGATGATATGTGGTACAGCGGAAACAATGAACCCAGGCCCACCATTAAGGGCACGCCGGTTGAGAAGGGTATTATTGAACGCAGAGATGAGCTGCTTGATCTGATTGTCAATCGATCGAGTAAACCAATTGCCCTTTTAACCGGTGATGAGCACAACTATTGTCGTACGTTGATTGACGATGCCATGCCAAGATATCCCGAGAATTACCCTGGCCGGAAAGTCAAATTGAAAAGATCCATTTATCAAATTAACAACGGCTCGGCGGGAGCGCCTTACTACGCCATTCAGCAAACACCCTGGACAGAGCATACGAGCAGCTTTACAACGCAGACAGCGCTGTGTGTAATTGAAGTTGAAGGGCCCAAGGTCAGTATGGTTGTCATCAATCCTGATACTTTGGAAGAGATTGACTCTGTGGTACTGAGATGAACTGGAGTGTACTTGTCAATCTGGCTCTTGCTATGGTCTTGACAGAGCCTTCCGGCCAGTTAGAGCCGCTTGAATTGATTTCAGTTCTGCCTATTGAGAGTCAGGGCAGAAAAATGGACTTATCGGCGCTGACTCTGGTTGACGGAGAACTCTACACTCTCTCGGACAAGGAAAACGGGGTTATCTATCGTCTGGCGTTCCAGGAAAATCATTTGGTTCTGCTGCCTTATCGCGATTGTGGCTTTTCAAGAGAGGTTGATTACGATTTTGAAGGATTGACTGCGGATGATCAGGGTAATTTTTTCATGATCAGTGAAAGGCAGAGCCGGGTGATGTGTATGCCGGCTGACGGCTCGCCTTGTCACTGGGTGATACCCTCATTGAAACGGGAAGCAAATAAAAAAAACCTTCTGAAGCTTGCGAACGGAGGTTTTGAGGGTATTGCTTATTTGGGAAACGATCTCTTTGTAGCCTGTGCTGAACGAAATGAACGCGGTCTGGTTAGCTGGAGGATAGATCGAGAAAACCCGGACAGAGTCCAGGACTTGATAGTTGTAAATGGTGAGAACACAACCTATGGCAAAGTGAAGCATCGATCGCTTGATTTATCGGGTTTATGCTTTTATAAAGGCAAACTCCTTGCTATTCATCGAAACAACAGCCTTGTCTCTGTTATTTCCGGGTACAGGGAAGGGTGTTTTGTCGAAGAAAAGGCCTGGTCTTATTGGCATGTGGAATACGAACCCGAATATCGTTTTAAAGACAAACGCTATGGTTTGGCAGAAGGCATCGCCATTGACGACGATAGGATCTACCTGGTTCTGGACCCCAATAGGGATTCTCGTGAAAAGTATCCAGACGACTATCGCTCTTTGTTGTTTGTTTTCAAAAAGCCAGCTGAGCTTTAACTTCAAAAAGGTGTTTTTCCTGTAAAAAAAGTCAAATTAACCCATTAAAAAGGATAAAACGCATACTTTTTTCTTGCTAATCAAAGAAAAATGGATATTCTTTTCACTTTGATTCGATTGATTAGGAGGAAAAATGGATTACGAAATGTCACCGGAAGACCTCAGTTGTACCTGGGAAGAAGATGGAGAGTTGAAGGTCGAAGAGCTCGATAAGCATATTCTGTCAAAAGGTGCATGGGTAACGGTTATGTACCTTTATCGCGAAAGAAAAGGCGATGGCAGCTGGGGTCCCGAAAAGGTTCGCATTCAGAGATATAGAAAGCAGCATGGCAAGTATTCAAGCCAGAGCCGATTTAATATTAGTTCCGCCAAACAAGCAAAAAAAATAGTGGACCAACTTTCAGAATGGTTCAAGGATGAATTTGACGCTTGAAGGCAGTATGCACTTTAAACTAATTTCAAGCGCTTCCAACCCTGAAGTGAAGGCTGTGAAAAAGCTGAATAAACGCGATAGTTCGCTTTTTACAGTCGAGGGTGAAAAGCTGATAAGTGTCGCGGTTGCTTCTGGTTACGTGATGGAAAGCTGCTGGTCGACAGAAAAGAGCCAGCAGCTGACTCTTCCCGAAGGCACCGCACTCCGTCAGGTAACAAAGAACCTCTACCGGTCTTTATCGCCGACAAAGTCTTCAAACGGTCCTTTGTGTGTCTTTCAAAAAAAACGCATCAAAGGAAATTTCAATAAACACAGCGGGCGATATCTACTTCTTGACTCCATTCAGGATCCAGGGAATGCAGGTACCATGATTCGCGCGGCAAAGGCTTTTGGTCTGGACGGTATTCTGTGGTATGGCTCTAAACTGAATATATACAAACATGCATTGATTCGAGCTTCAGCAGGTGCTTCCATGACCATGAATCATTATGAATTGAACCTGACGCTTGTGGGTGACTGTGGGCAGCTAGAGTGGATTGCTGCCACGGCTAACGAGGGAACACCGCTGGATCGTTTTAAATGGCCAAATTCGTATGTGCTCTGTATGGGAAATGAGGGGCACGGGTTGAGTCATGAAATCAATCAATTATGTCACAAGCGGTTAACCGTTCCCATGAACCGCCATGTGGAGAGCCTTAATGTCGCCGGCGCGACTCATATCATTCTTTATGATGCAAGACATAAGAGCCAATAAAGAAAATACAAATATCAAATCGTGGTTTTATGGAAACCACAATAAAAAGGAGATAATGACATGAAAAAAACAATAGGACTACTTTTCGTTCTAGCGCTACTTTTTGCCTGTAACCAGGGAAAAGAAAACGCAGTGAAGACGGATCAGAATGCAGACAAGGGGCAGACAGAAATGAAAAAAGCTGTTACAGACCAAAAAGCTTACGCTTTGGGCTATCGCATAGGTAAAGATCTTGCGAGTTCAGGTGTTACACTGGACTGGAAGACGGTTAAAACCGCAATGAGTGATGCTGTTGAAGGTCGAGAACCCGCATTAGATGAGGAAGTAATGATGAAGGCATTCAAGGAGTTCCAAATGGAAGCACAAAACAAACAGAGAGAAAAAATGCAGCAGGCAGCTACCAAAAATAACGAGGAAGCTGCGAAGTGGCTGGCAGAAAATGCCAGTAAAGAGGGTGTTAAGACAACGGACTCCGGTTTACAGTATAAAGTCATCACCATGGGAAAAGGCAAAAAGCCAACCGCCAGTGATAAAGTTAAGGTGCACTACAAAGGAACGCTTGTTGACGGAACAGAATTTGACAGCAGCTACAAGAGAAACAAACCTGCAGAATTTCCTCTTGGCGGAGTGATAAAAGGTTGGACTGAAGGGTTACAGCTGATGCCGGTAGGCTCAAAATTTGTGTTTTACATACCGCCAGAGTTGGGATACGGTCCATCTGGTGCCGGTTCTATTCCTCCAGGAGCTGCTCTTGTTTTTGAAGTGGAGCTTCTCGATATTCTGAAATAAGCATTCATGATGCAGCGCGATTCGCCGCTTTCACAATTGATGATACTAAAAAGGCCAATGAACTTTGTTCGTTGGCCTTTTTTAGTGGTGCTGGAGAAAAGATTCAATAAAGCTCCGTGGTTATCTATTCATTTCAAATATTATCGGCGGATGATGCTTCTTTGCGTTTTACCACTTGACGCGCAGAACTTGTTTGAATTTGCGGTTTTTGATGTCCAGTTCGGAGTTTTGTTTAAAGTTGTAAATAATATCGAGTTTTACTCTTTCCTTCCACAGATCAAAGGTCAGAACAGATTCAAGCGCCAGGTTTCTGTCATCCCCATCGTCGATATTGGGTTGGAAATAAGCTGTAACAGTGAGGTATTTTTGTTTCAGCGATAAGTAAGCGTTGAAGCGGTTCATGTCGAGATCATTAATGACCGTTTTCCCTTCAGCTTCGGAGGAAAGACGGAGCTCTTCTGCAAAGAGGGACAGACCACCTCTTAAAGAGTACTTTTCTCTTTCAATTGTTTTTCGAACCCCCAGTCCGAACAGTTTGCGTTTAAGCTGGTTGGAGAAATCGTCTTCAGAGCGTTGAAAGAAGCCTTCAAATCCCCAGTTGGTAATGTGCCGATAGTATCTCAAGTGCAGGAAGTTCTTGTTTTTGTAGTTGACATCGTCTTTGTCTTCAACTTCGGTGTCATAGACGGCCAGATACTCGTGAACACCTTTTACCTTGTTGACGAGCAAGGTCGCAAGCAGCGTTTCGCTCTCGGTCGTCTTGGTTTCATCATGATCGAATGAGAACATCAAATTTATGGAACCTTCACTCCGGAACTTCTCTATGTTGGTTTGCGCCAGGGACGGGTGAAAGGACCATGCGATAGATATCAGAATAAAGGAGATGGGTGTGCTTTTCATGGGTTCACCTTCATTTATTTTGAGCTCTGGTAGAAAGTATAGCAGAAAATGCACAGGAATATTTGATGAGTTGTTGTTTTGGCTCTTGTTTTGAGATACATTGATCTGAGGTACATTAAAACGTGGAACTGCCCTGCGGGCCTTGTTAGGTGACAGTGCCACACTCTAAAAAAACAGTTCTTTTTCGTTTTACGCGAAATGCTTTCTGGTATTGGTGAATGCTGAAGTGTGTCTGCCAGATATACCCATGGGGTTTCTGAGCTGCTGGTGATGGAATGATGTTCTTGTGTTGGTTGGGTTTTTGGTTCTGCAATAGCTTTCAGACCGGGATGAAACAATCCGATGCGGTTGATTTTTATATCAAGCGCATGGAGGAGGTTGTGAGTTCCCATGAGAACAGCGGCGATCAGCAAGTATTTCCCGAAGAGGTTCTCCTGGAGCAGCTGACCCGGCTGAAACGTGCCTATTCCAGATCTGTTCACACACTCATTCACTCCCGGGAGTGGCCTCATCTGGATGTTGAAACCAGGAATGAGCCTGTTTTTGGCGGTAGAATGACCTTGCCTGCCGAAAACAAACACGGACAGTTTTGGGCGTTTGAGTGGCAGAAAATGCCGGTACTGCCCGATCATCTCTGGATGTACGGTTTTTCCTTTCGCGGTAAGCGCACCATTCGAGTCAAAGCTGTCAAAGTGTTTTTTGGGAATGGTAAAAGCAAGTTGTTTGATTCGTGGAGCAAAGCCGACCATGGGAATGGGAGAGTGTTTAAGGCAGATCAGTGGCTGCCGTTTTTTGAATTTTCCGATGCCAGGGGTAATCGCTGTACAAAACGACTCAAGGCGGTTCACATTCTGGGCTCTGCTCAGGATGCGGATAAAGAAGCAAAACTGGATTTTTTATTTCGAATTCCCGATCCAAAGCTGGATAAACAAATGCCCTTGCTTCAGGAGCTGGATAAAATACAGAAACTCTTGCAGGAAAAGAAATTTGACCAGTTTATTGCGGCCTTCAGGCGTTGGGTGGAAAAAGCCGCTTTGGAGAGACGGACCGCCATTGTGAAAGACTCATTGGTTCCAGTGGTCGGCAATTAGGTAGCCCAGCAGGGTAAAGACCAGGGCAATATAAGAGGCATGAACGACAATCAGCCCGGTCAATTCAGAAAAAAAGACAGTAATGACGCCCCAAACACCGAGCCAGAACAGGGTTTTAAGCAGTTTCCATCCAAAGCTTGACAAACAATCTCTCCTTGTTTAACTCTCAGAGGCTCCATTGAATCATAGGCGTGAGAGATGGAATGATGACAGCATCATCCTAACGTGAGTGTGCTGAGATGTCCAGCTCATAGATTGAAACGTTGTCTTATTGCTGATGCAACCAAATGAGATTGCGATTATACTATTGCCGAGGTGGAGTTTCGGCATGACGATGGAGAACAGTGAAAGAGACCGTTTCCTTCGAGAATCAGTCATTCTGGATGGACATTGCCATTTGAGTTTACACTTCGATCGAGCGTACTTAGCCACAGAGCTGTCAAATGCCACCGCCAATGCCTTCTTTCTCGGCGGTTATGAACCGGTTGAGTGGCAATCTCAACTTCAATTAAGGAAAACCTTTCCCGGTTACCACTGGTTGCATTCATTTGGACTGCATCCCTGGTGGGTAGCCAGTCATTCCAGCCACAGCTGTGAAGCCGCTTTTGCGGTTCTTGAAAAACAAGTCCAGTCAGCTCATGCCGTTGGGGAGTGCGGTCTTGATTACTCTTCAGGGTATATCGGATCACGGAAACATCAGGAGCTCTGGTTCATCAGACAGCTTCATCTTGCGGTTCAGGTGGAGAAACCAGTTGTGCTGCACTTGGTGCGCTCGTATGAAGCTGCTCTGAGAATTTTGGATGATTGTGGTTTGAAGACTTGTCGAGGGATGGTTCACGGATTTAGCGGTTCCAGAGAAGTGGCTGAGGCATTCATCAGGAGAGGTTGGCTGATTTCATTTGGTCCGAATATCATGAAGCGAGGCTACAAGAAAATGAAAAGAACGCTAAAAACCATTCCTTCTGAATACATGGTCATCGAAACAGATAGCATGCCGATCGAGGCCTTGCGGGACGGAGACGAGAAAGGGGGTGAAGGGCAAAGTGAGGGATTGGAACCCTCCCGGTTTAGGCGGTTTATTCCCTTAAAGGCCGTTGCCCGGGCCGTTTCAGCATACCGGTCTGAAAGTTGGCGCGAACTGCTTGAGCTATCAAAGACTAATTTGTGTGGCTTGCTGTTCAATTAAGTGTTGTCGATACCAATTATCTGCCTGCTGGGATATAATACGCTGACCTCGTTTTAGAGGTCGACTGAGCAGTCCTTATGAGAAGGCACGGCTTGCAATTGAAGCAGTTTTTTGTGCAGGCCGGAATGCAATGAACAAAATGAGTGCCGCGGAAAATGAGCTGCGAGGACAGGAGGCAAGACATGGGTAAATTTGATCCACATTCATACACGGACCTGGATCAAGGTAAGATCAAGAAACTGGAGTTGAATCTATTTGTTGATTTTAAGAGAAAAGTTCTGATGGGTGAAGCCACACTTCACTTTCACAAAGGCGGTGAGGGTGCCATTGATCTCGATACAAGGGACTTAATCATAGATGCCGTTTACTCCAAAGACGGTGCGCCCATTGGTTGGGAAAAATCGGAAACGGAAGGGTTTATGGGTGAAAAGCTCAGGATTTTTCGTCCAGTGGGAACGAAAACCCTGATCATCCGATACGCGACAACACCTCAGTCTTCGGCACTTCAGTGGCTGGACCCGGAGCAGACTGCAGGCGGCGAACACCCCTACTTATTCAGTCAATGTCAGCCTATTCATGCCCGGTCCATGGTCCCTCTTCAGGACAGCCCGCTGGTCCGCTTTACTTATACGGCCAGGATCATGGTGCCGAAAAAACTGACAGCCGTTATGTCTGCTGCTCCAGGAATAGTGGAGCCAGGCCCCACAAAAGACTCTGCAACTGTGGTTTTCGATATGCCTCAGCCCATTCCCTCTTACCTGCTCGCTTTGGCAGTGGGCAGAATGGAGCATCGCGATCTATCCGAAAGGGCAAGAGTCTATGCTGAACCTGCCACTCTGGAAAGTGCCGCCTATGAATTTGCGGATATTGAAAAGATGATCGCTGTTGCCGAACAAATCTTTGGTGCTTATCCCTGGGAGCGCTTTGATTTTGCCGTGATGCCGCCAGCTTTTCCCTATGGAGGCATGGAGAATCCGCGTTTGACCTTCCTGACGCCTACTTTATTGGCAGGGGATCGCTCTTTAGCCAATGTGTTGACCCATGAGCTGGCTCATTCCTGGACCGGCAACCTGGTGACCAATGCTACGATGAACGATTTCTGGCTGAATGAAGGCTTCACCGTTTGGGCAGAAAGGCGCATCCTCGAGAAACTCGAAGGGGAGGAGATGTTCAAACTGGCCGCCACACTTGGAGCGATTAGTCTGAAAGAGGAAATTGAGAACTTTGGTGAGGATTCACCCTATACCGCTTTAAAAACCAATTTGGAAGGCGTGGATCCCGATGAAGTCTACTCTCAGGTTCCCTATGAGAAGGGCTTTCTCTTTGTCAGGCTCTTGGAAGAAAAAATAGGAAGAGAGGCTTTTGACGAGTTTGTTAAAAAATACATCAACAGGTTCAAATTCTCATCCATATCAACGGAGACATTTGAAGCCTTTTTCAAGCATGCCTATCCCGAACTCAGCGACGAAATTAAAATGGACGAGTGGATCAGGGGAACCGGACTTCCCCATAATGCTCCCGTATTCCAATCCGCGCGTCTGGATGAATTGAATCAGGCTGCGGAAGCCTTCGCAAAAGACCAGGATGCAGCTATTCCAGGTGACCTGAACCCCACTGAGATGAGAGTGTATTTATCGGCACTGCCTTTGCTGTTAAATAAAGCTCAATGCCAAACGCTGGAACGGACATTGGGTCTGGATCAAACTGGAAATTCCGAGATACGCTGTCAGTGGTACCTGATTGCCATTGCTTCAGGCTATCACAAAGTGCTGCCAGAGGTTGAGGTATTCCTCGCTCAGGTTGGTCGAATGAAGTTTGTCAAACCGCTCTTTTTGGCTTTAAAGAAACACGACGATACAGCAAGCCTGGCTTCCAGCCTGTATGAAAAACTCAAAGCGGGTTATCATCCCATTGCTCAGGGCGTGCTGGATAAGCTAATGGCGAAATGACTGATAGAATGGAGGCATCCTTACTTTAGAGAGAGTTACGAGGTGCTGAGATGGTTCATAACATACCGGTGCTACGTTGAAGCGGGGTCTTTCGGGGATCCTGAGGCTTTCGACAGCTCAAGTTGACACCGCTGGATCTCATAATAAACCGCCAAAGGAACCAAACTCCGATTTCAGAATTTGTCTGGAAGCTGGCCGAAGACTGAATTACAGGCGTACAGCTTCCCGTTGTTTTGCAAACCATCCCGGGCAGGTATCCGGAAAAATGAACTGTTTCGTTTAGATGTCCCCTCAAAAAAAAGCCAGCTCATTGGAGCTGGCTTTTTTGCTTTGTTTCTTTTAGTGGAATTATTCAGCGGGTTTTTCTTCTTCCTGCCCTTTGGGCTTTTTCGCATCGTAGTTGACCTTGAAAACGGTGTAAATTTGGTCTTTACCCAAAATGAAGTAAACTCCTGCGATACCGTGATCTTCTCGCGGGTAAAACCAGGCTTTGGTGTGAATGCCATCTTCTTCCCATGTTTGAATGTTTTGGTGGTAAACCTGACCAATTTGAGCGCGGACTTCGCCTTCTGTCATGTTGTTCTGAACTTTTGCCAGCTTTTCAGGCGTCATCCAGCGGTCGGTATTGAGTTTGTTCAGAAAATCGACCAGTTTTTGATTTTCAGGATCGAATTCAAGAACACCCTTGATGTGGTTGATAGCCTGTTTGTAATCGCCTTGTTTAAGGACCCATTGGTTTGCGGCCAGAATATCCTCGTCACTCATCATGCTGCTGGCTTCAACGTGTTCCGGACGCTTAGTCGCCTCTGGGTTTTTCTTGTGGATTTCAAAAATTTCCTCTTCCATGGCGTTGATAAAGTTTACTAATTTACCGGTATAGTCGGTTTGGAGTTTTTCTACTTCATCTTCAAGAGCTTTGAGCTGAGCGTCCAGCTCTTCTTTGGTAGCAGCGCCCTCTTCCTGGACGGCACCAGGGATATTTGCGGCTTCCACTTTTTTGGCTAACTCTGTAAGTTCAGCTCTCTTCTGGTTGAGTACAGGCTGAGTCTGTTTAATCCAATCCCAGGCAGCTTGATCTTCCTGAGTTAGTGTTTCACTTAATTCTGGTTTACCGCAAGCCAGCAAGGATAATAAAATCAAAGTGACTGCAATGCTTTTTATAACGTGTTTCATAAGCCCCTCCATCGGTACTTTTACTGCGTCTTTGGAATCGAAATTCGATTATAAATGAAGACCCGTTGGGTCTGTTTGCGACCTGTTTTGCCCGGATTGAAAACGCGGATTTATCGAGCAATTATCCATTACTAACTTATTGAAATAAGTAGGAGGTGTCAAGTAAAACCTGAGTGATGATTCAATTAACTGGAGTGCGGTAAAGTGGAGATTGCGGTTTATTGGCTCACTTGCAATTGATCCCGCGGGTAACAGAGCAGCAGGGCAGCCAAACCCGCTTTATGAAATTGGGGAGGTGGCGGCTTGGGCTCAGTTTTAACAGGCACACGCTTCTTTCTTGAAAGGATATTCGCTGGGCATTTGGAAAAAAGCGACGGGCATTTGGAAAAAAGCGACTGTCCAGCTTTCCCGTGTTTACGGGCTGCTGAATACCCAGATCGCATCTTCCAGTTGATGATAAACAGAATACGCGCCGCCTTCTGACTTTGAAGGCTTGTGTCTGAGGGTTCGTTGGACCAGGCCTGAAGACATCCTTAGAAACCTTGAATAGCAGAATACAGTGTTGAGTGCTAAAATAAAAACGGTATGGGAACAGAGAGGTAAAGTGATGGTTTCAAAGTTACTTGAACGCGTTTCACGCTTAGGCATTGAAAATGATCCTGAAATTAAGAGAACGGCTGTTATATTAGAGCATCTCACAAGACTGGAAAAATCCGAAAAGGAAATAGCCAACTGTTCCAACGAACGCCTGGATCAAATGACAGCAGAGTTGCTCGATATTGCAGAAAATGAGTTCTACCCGCTGATTCACAAACTCATAAATCAGTCCGTATCGCTCAGAGTGCTCATTGAGCAGTTGGAGCGCAAGGTGATCAGGGGTTTGTTGAGACCTTTGAAATCCAGGAGTAGTTCAACTGTTGAGCGAAGAATCAATTTGGAAGACGCCCACGGCAGCCTGTTGTATGAAATCCGTTTTCTGCTGCTGAATCTCGTGCTCAATCATCCTGAATGCAAGATTCAAGACCCTCAGCGTGTTTATGTCCAACTCTTTCCCGAGGTTGAAGACGATATTCAAAATACCGGTATGCTCTACAATCTACTCAACAAGCTTTATACCGATCTGTCGAAGTTCCTCTCTTTTGAGACACTTCCAGAGAGTTTCATTCCCCGATCCATGAAGAATAACACCAATCAATGGCGGAATAATGTGACTATTTGGGATTACATACGCGAAATCTTTAAGAGTGGAAAACTCATTCGTCCCGACACATGGAAAGCTATCGGACAGGAACTGCAATCTCTGATTAAAGCCGGGGAACACGCGCTGGTGGAATGCGGAAATATGATGCGTCTTTCAGATAAGACCGATCTGGAAGAAAAAATGAAGCTTTTTCACCGTTATTCCTATGCCCTGGCTGCGTGTCATGTTCAATGCCTTTCCCACTTCAAAAAACAGCAATTTGAATTAATTACACCATACGATATGAAACAAATGGTAGAATTGACCATCCACCTGGATGAAACGGTATCCGAACTACAGCGCTTTTTGCGTACTTGGATGAGACAACTGGAAGCCAGAACCTGTCTACACTACACTGTTGTTTTGCAATCAATGGAAAACGATCGCGATTGAGTTTCAAAAGCGATATTGAAAGGGAGATGAAATGACTCAAAAGTTAGGCCATTATGAAATCATTAAAGAACTGGGAAGGGGAGGAATGGGTGTCGTCTATCTTGGAAGAGATACCGCTCTGGATCGCAAGGTAGCCATCAAGGTGCTCTCTCAGCCTATTTCAGATGACGATGTCATGGTACAGCGCTTCTTGAGGGAAGCTCGCAGCGCGGCGGCATTGAATCACCCCAATATCGTTCAGGTGTATTTTGTCGGTAAAGAACAGGATAAACACTATTTTGTCATGGAATACGTAAAGGGAAAGACCCTGGCGGATTTAATTGGGGAAAATGCTATCCGTGATCCTGACCAGGCCGCTCAAATTATTTTACAGGCGGCTTCAGGTCTTGCTGCCGCGCATGATGAGGGTATTTTTCACCGCGACATCAAACCGTCGAATCTCATCATCGATAACAAAGGACTGGTTAAACTGGCTGATTTCGGAATCGCGTTTAGAGAGGAAATGGGCAAGAAATTAACCGCCACCGGACAATTTCTTGGAACACCGGGCTATCTCTGCCCGGAGATTTGCCTCGGTGAACCTTTTGATGCCAGATCGGATATCTTTTCACTGGGGATTGTTTTCTTTGAAATGCTCAGCGGTTTTTCACCCTTTGAAGCCGACAGTCCCATCGCCATGATGCATAAGGTGGTGAGTGCGGAAGTACCTGATATTTCGTCTGTTAATAACCTGGTTAAACCGGGACTAAAGGCTATCTTGACAAAAATGGTCAATAAAAAGGCGGTCGAACGCTATCAAAATAGCCACGAACTTCTGGCTGATTTAGAACAATACCTCGGTGTTCGCCGTTCTCAATTAGGAACCAATCCCTACCTGCTTTCAGAGAAAACAGCGAAAATATACGTGAAACCTACAGTCCCTTCCGGCAATGCCGTTCCTCCCGTTCCTGAAATACCTGAACCTGAATCTGCTGTCGATACATTGCCAGCTGCCGATAAGGAACCTCCTGCTCCCGCGGTTCCTCCCGTTGATACCGTGCCCAACAGTGAGCCAGTCATGCCCGCCTCAGCCGTTCAAACGCCAGCATCACCGCCGCCTTATCGCCATGTGGCGGCTCCAAAACACTCTTCCAGTCAATCCGGTGTTTATGTTCTGTTAACCGTTCTCTTGCTCTTTGTTGGCGCACTGGGTTTTCTCGGCTGGTATTTCTTTGTGCGGGAAACACCAGGTGACATACTCGCGGAGTTGGAGCCTCTTCAGGAACCGCCAATGATTCAACAGGTTTCCTTTAAAAGCAAAAGCTCTGTTCTCCATTCGCCTGAACCTGTATCCGTCGAGACCGGGCAATCTGATGAAAATCAAACTCAAGCGAAGCCGTCTTCAGCTGATCTTTTCGAAAGTAAGGCTAATCACAAAATGAAGGATACAGCCCAAGCTGAGATGGAAGCCTCCAATTCAACTGAGCCGGTATCGGCATCGTTAAAATCTCACGCAGAGGACGAACGTATCAGCGAAAACAAACCAGCAATGGTAAGCCATGAAGTTGTGTCGAACAGCTCAAAGGGCGCAGAAAAAAGCCAACACGAACAAGTCGGCGAACCTCAAGACCAACCCACTCGTTCAGCTGTGCACACACAAATACCTCCAGGTGGTTCAACCCCTCCTTCTTCTGAAATGAGACAACCCCTGCCAAAAAACGATAACGGTCCGCTTGGTGTATTGAGAGATTATTACAGACAGAAAACCGTTCATCTGCCGCAAGAACCCAGAGTGCTGATAACAGCCATGGGAGATGAACTCTTTGCGGAACCTTTTGCCGACAAATTAAAGGAACACTATCAACGACAGGGCTATCAGATTGTGGAAGATCAGAAACTCTATTCCCTGATGGAGCGATCCCGGGATGGTCTGGTCTCAGTTGGCCGTTTTGCTGCAGACAAGCAACTCGACCTGGTTGTTTTAGCCAAGGTGGAACCCCTTACTGAACTGGGAATCCAATATGGATCGGGTTGGGGCAGCGGGGGATATCGGGTCAACTCGGTCAGTCGAATTAAAATAGAAGGGCTCTTTCCCAAAGAAAAGAGACGCACCAACAACTCGTGGGCGAAACTCGTGCAATACAACGTCGATACGGCTGATTCCGAAGCGGAACTCACAGCTGAGGAAGCTGCCAATAGCTGGATAACGGATACCTCCGAAGGGCTGTCTGCGGACAAGAAGAAAATCCTGATTGGTTCCAGCAAAGGTGACCTCGTTTCGGAAATCTTTCTTTATTACCTGGAACGGGAATTACAGAAAAAGGGTTTTCCCGTCTTGAATCTAGAAGATCTTGGTTTGAACCTGGACCTCTCAGAAGCAGAAGCTTTAACTGAGAAAACAAAAGCTGAGGCTATTTTTACGGTCGAAACAAAATATCTGGACAGTGAACAAATAGAAGCCTACGGTCAGAGCACGACTCTGGATTCCTTCCGACTTCGGATGAAATGGCTCGACTTAGTCTCTTCGAGCAAGAAAAAGAAAAGCAAAACCATCAGGTTTTCTACCATGAGCATGGAGGGAGATCTGGAAGCAGCCGTCGTGGAATTGCTGCCTGACTTCATTCAGTTCATTAATCAAAAATAGGCGTTTTCTCTGGAAAAAAAGAGACCGCCAGTCAGGACCTCTGTTCGCAAAAAGAGAGAAGCCAAAGCCTTCCATCTTTCATCTCTGCCGGAAGAGGCGTGCCTAAAGCCACCGGATTGTCCATTGACCCGGACGGGTTTGCCTGACCTGAAACACGTTCAACCTGCACAGCAGGCTTTCCTGTTCATTTTCTTCCTGTCTATTTCGTAAATTCTTCCAATCAATGAAAGAGGCCTGTCAATTTAATCTTCCTTTCAATTGCGTGAACCGGAAGCGTCTACCTCTAAAAAAATGCGCTGTTGGGGACTAAAATGGATTAAAAGGGATAAAAGTTGTTGCATTATGGACTAATGTGGTCTAGATTGTAGGTAGCCTCTCAGGCTGAAAAATGGAGAAAGGGAAAAATGGTTACCTTCAGAGGGCATGAAACAGCTCGAATTGATGATAAGGGAAGATTGAAGATACCTGCAAAATTTAAGCGGGCGTTGACGGCTGCCAATGCAACCACCTTATTCACAACAGCTATTACCAATGAAGCTCTCAGTATTTATCCGTTAGCTGCCTGGGAAGAAATTGAAGCAAAAGTGAAAGATTTGGGCATGCTGAACCCGAAGAGACGCATGTTTGACCGTCGAGTACATTACTTTGGTTCGGAAGTCGACATGGACTCGCAAGGTCGAATTTCCCTGAAAGCGGTTCAGCGCAAGCTTTTAAACGACAGCGATGAAGTTGTCTTACTTGGGTGTATGGAACATATTCAGGTTTATGCGGCCAACTCCCTCAACGAAGAAAAGGTACCTGAAGAACTGACGAACATGGAATTGGGAGAAATGGGAATTTGATATGTCACACGTTGAGCACATTCCCGTCATGGTTCGGGAGGTATTTGAAGGTCTTCATATTCGGAAAAATGGAACGTACTGGGACGGCACCTTTGGCAGGGGCGGTCACAGTGAAAAGTTATTGTCTCTCCTCTCCGACAGTGGGGCGCTATTCGCTTCAGACCGCGATGCGGCCGCATTAGCAGCGGCATCGCGTTTTGAGGTGGATAGTCGCTTCACTTTTTTTCACTCGTCTTTAGTTGAGGCTTTGGCCCTGGTTCCAGAAGACCTGGATGGTTTTTTGTGGGATCTGGGTGTTTCCACTCCTCAGTTGAAGGATTCAGCCAGGGGCTTTAGTTTTGCAGAAAGTGGCCCTTTAGATATGAGAATGGACCAGAGACAAAGCGTTAAGGCAGCTGATTTGGTGAATGGACTCAATGAGCGTGAGTTGGCTGATTTGATTTATCAATACGGCGAAGAGCGATTCTCAAGGCGAATTGCCCGGGCCATCATAGAGAAGCGCCGGCAAGCGCCCATTGAAACCACTGAGGAATTGGAGGATATTTGTTTCAAAGCGTATCCTTTCAAAAAAAAACATCGCATTCATCCCGCTACGCGAACATTTCAGGCATTTAGAATAGCTGTAAACGGCGAACTGGATCAGCTTGAGAAGGCCCTTCCGCTGGCCTTGAACAAACTAAGGCCTGGAGGAAGAGGCGTGGTGATGAGTTTTCATAGTCTGGAAGATCGAATTGTCAAGCACACATTCAGGCAGTTTGATCGAAATGGAACCCATCGCGTTATTACAAAGAAACCTCTGCGGCCGTCTGAAGAGGAACTCGTGCAGAATCCCGCTTCCCGCAGTACAAAGTTGAGAGTGATAGAGGCTTGTCAATTATGAAAGTAGGAAATTTATACCGCAGAGATACCAAATCAAAATTGTTGAGTTTTAGAGGTGAGAAAGCGCTGTACTGGATAGCAGTTGTCATGATCTTTACTTTGGTAGGTGTATACATTTCATCCAGCCAGGCTGAAGCGATCGAATACGGCTATCGTTATGAAGAGTTCAGGAGACAAACCAATAAATTGAAACAAGAGCAGAGAATCTTGGCCACGGAGCTTGCATTTCTAAAAGACCCAAGTCGCATTATTTCTAAAATGTCGGCTATGAATCTTGAACCAATACTGGATCGCTATTGGGTTCAACAAACAGGAAGGGGACTGAATTTACGAGATGAAGCAACACTACTCGAATAGAAAAAAAGAGTTGAAAGATCCCGGCTTGATCTACAGGGACAGGCTTATTTTCTTAAGCCTGTGTCTGCTTGCCTGGAGTTGCATGATCGTCTTTAAATTGGTTAAATTACAAATTTTGGAATCCGACCGAATCCGTGCTCAGGAATCAAGGCGTCTTATGAAAAAAAGAGAGATTCCAGCTTTGCGAGGTGAAATTCGAGACTGTAACGGTAAGCCGCTGGCCATTAGTTCCTATAAATCCAAGATCATCCTGGATCCTGCTGAAATTAAAAAGCCCGAAGTGACGATGGCTGTTTTAGGTGAATACCTCGATAAAAGTGATACATGGGTCAAAAAGATGATTCAAACTGTGCGGAAAAAAAAGACAACGGGAAAAAGGTATTACAAGCTGAAAGGTGATTTGAATTATGAGAAGGGCAGAGCCATTTTTGATCGACTGAAAGGCAGACGAAAAGATACCCGGCTCGCCGGCGTGCATGTGGAATTTTTCCCTGAAAGACACTACCCGAAACGCTGGCTGGCTTCCCATTTAGTGGGTTTTGAGAATAAGTTTGACTCCAGTTTTAACGAGGGTTTGGAGCGCTATTACGATACGTACCTGTCTGGCGAAAGTGGGGAGAGGGAGGTTCTTTCCGATGCCATGCAGAATGATCTTGCGCTGGGTGGCAGAATTCTCAAGAAGCCCGAACCCGGTGCACATTTGGAACTGACAATCGATGAGAATATCCAGTTTTTAGTAGAAAATGAGCTTCAATACGGTATGTCCAGGTACAGGCCCGATGGAATTACCTGTATTGTCATGGAACCAACGACTGGAGACATACTTGCCATGGCTAATCTGCCGGATTTCAATCCAGAATTCTATGGATCGCCAGAGAAACCTCACAAGGTGTCGAGAAGGAATAGGGCCGTCGAGCACCAATATGAACCCGCTTCAGCCTTTAAGATCGTTACCATTGCTTCCGCTCTTGAGCTGGGTCTGATTACCCTCGATCAGAAGGTTTACTGTGAAAATGGCAGCATTGAAATTCACGATCGCGTTATCAAGGACCACAGGCCTTTTGGGACATTGAGCTATCGGGAAGTGCTCTGGTACAGCAGTAATGTTGGTGCCATCAAAGCGGCATTGAAAATGACCAATGAGCAGTTCTACGATTCCATGATTAAATTTGGTTTTAACAGCAAGACGAATATTGATTTACCCGCCGAGGTAAAAGGGCATCTCAGGCCCGTTAAAGAATGGCATAGAACTTCTCCCTCCTTTTTGGCCATTGGTCATGAAATTGGTGTCACGCCGCTGCAAATGCTGACTGCTGCCAATGTCGTGGCCAATGGCGGTTTTCTTGTGGAGCCCCGGGTTGGCAAAAGGCTGGTTTACGATAATGGATTGACGATGGAATTGGGAAAAAACAGAAAGCGAAAGCGAGTTTTATCAGAACGAACGGTTCAACAGTTAAAGGATGCTCTGATTGGTGTGGTAGAATATGGCACAGCGAAGAGAGCGGCCTTGCCAGATGTTCGTGTTTTTGGCAAAACAGGGACAGCACAGCGTATTACTCGTGTGGGATACTCCAATCGCGACTACAATGCCTCTTTTGTAGGTTTTTTTCCCGCTGAAAAACCTCGCTACGCAATGATCGTCATTGTTTACAATCCACAAAGCGGAGAAGTTCACGGTGGGGAAGTGGCTGCCCCCATATTCCGTCGTATTGGCGAACGATTGTTGTGGTACGAAGGCTCAAAACGTCAAACGGAATTGAGTTCCGCTCTGAAAGTGGCTGCCTTGCATCGAGAACCAACGGATGTCTATGACCGGCAGTTTCGAGTCGCAAACGGAAGGGATTTAAGACATGGCAGTATGCCGGATCTGAAGGGACTAGGCTTAAAATCGGCTCTCAAGATATGTACGGAAATAGGTATTTCTCCAACCATAAAAGGAAAAGGGTGGGTGGTCGATCAGTACCCGAAACCTCATCACAAGATCAAATCCAGTCAGAAAGCCTGGATTTTAATGAGGAAAGGTTAAATGCCAGGCCAAGCATTAGTTCCTGACCAGGGTAACCTGAGTTCAATTGCAATAGGAGGGCTCAATGGTTCATTTTGAGCGGGCAACACCCCATTTTATAGAAAAGGTTCAAGATATCATTGAACTGTTAAAGCCTAAACTGCATACTGTTTCCGACGGGGACCGGAAAATAAACGGCTTTGAGGTCGACAGTCGGAAAATAAAGCCCGGTCAGGTCTTTATCGCTGTTCCAGGGGCTCGCGTCGATGGTCACAGTTTTGTCGTTCGTGCGCTTGAGAAAGGGGCTTCTGCCTGTTTAATCTCCAGAAAAATAAACGGCGATATTCCACCCGGCTGTATTTGGGTGCAGGATACTGTCATCGCACTTGATTACCTCGCGGCTGCGCACCGTCGAAGTTTGAATGTAAAGCTGATTGCCATTACCGGAAGTGTAGGCAAGACAACTACCAAGGAATTGCTGTACAATTTGCTTGCGCCACATTTCTATACCAAAAAGTCCGAAGGCAATTTTAACTCAACGATTGGATTACCCATGCAAATACTTCGTCTGGAACGTTCCGATGAAGTCATGATTGCAGAGATGGGCATGAGTTACCCAGGTGAGATTCGCACCTTAATGCGGATTGCTTCACCGGATATTGCGCTGTGGACATCTGTCAAACGGGCTCACCTGGCTAACTTCGATTCCATAGAAGACATAGCCAGGGCAAAAGCTGAAATGGTTGAAGAACTGGGTCAGGATAAAACACTGATCTACAATGCGGATGATCCACTGGTAACCAAACATGCTATGACTTTCGGGGGACGTAAAGTGTCCTATGGGTTTATGAGTCCTGTTGCAGACGTTTGCGGACAGATTTCGGCATTTGCCGATTGGGAGGGCACCAATTTCAAAGTCGATTACTCAGACGGTCAAGAGGGCAATTATTTTTTGTCGGCTCCTGGCAAGTACAATATACACAATGCTTTAGCGTGTTGTTCTGTTGCCTGGCTTTTGTCCTTGAAGCAAATGGATTTCTCGGCATCCTTTAAAAGAGGCGTTTCTATAGCTGGAAGATCACAACTGCAGATCTACGATGGGGATGTTTTTCTGGTTGATGATTCCTACAATGCCAGTCCTTTTGCGCTGGCTCAGGTTATCAGGTGTTTCTGTGGTCTTTCAGAGAAGAACTACCGCTGGATAGTGGTAGGTGACATGCTGGAACAAGGTAGACACGAAGTGGGTATTCATCGGGTGTTGGGCCATGAGCTGGCCAGCGCGGATTTTGATCGGGTGACATTTGTCGGTGATCTTGTGAGACACTCCTATGATACATTCAGACAATTCAGCGATGGAAATGCTCAAGTTGAACACTTCGGTGATGTTCAGGCTGCCCGGCAGATAACAGATGCTCCCATTCCCGAGCATTCAAGAATCTGGATTAAAGGCAGCAGGGCTATTGGGCTGGAACACATTGCACAGGCATTTACAGCCAGGCTGGAAAACAGGGATGAATCGGTCGATACCAGTCCATTCAGCTTACATGGAGGAACGGATTCATGAGTACACTGATCGTTGGCTATGGCAGAAGCGGTAAGGCGGTGGCGGACTATCTTTCAGCCGCGAACAGGCCATTTGAAGTCTTTGATGAGGGCCAGGTGGGTGATACGGATTTAAAGGTCCACTCGATTTTAGATTCCATCATGTGGTCTTCTATAGAGCGAGTTGTTGTTTCGCCCGGTATCGCAAGTGATCATCAACTGCTGAAAAAAGCAGAGTCTCTTGGCAAAGAAATCATCTCCGAAATTGAGTTTGCCTATCAGAACTGCGAGGGTCCTGTGGTGGCGGTTACCGGCTCCAATGGTAAGTCCAGTACGGTTACCATGCTGGAGAGCATCTTCAAGGCAGCTGGCCGCGATGTTCAACTCTGTGGGAATATTGGGAAACCCTTCACCAGAGCGGTCATTGAAAATTCAAAAGCAATTTTTGTCGTTGAAATATCGTCTTTTCAACTTGAAACGGTCAGTACATTTAAGCCCAAAGTGGCTTTATTGTTAAATGTCACTCCCGATCATCTTGACAGACATGGCTCTTTTGAAGCTTACGAACAAGCCAAGTTAAAGCTCTTTCGCAACCAGGAAAAAGGCGATATGGCACTCGTTCCAACGGGATATTTGAGAAAAGTTCCGGGGAAAGCTCGTGTCCTGGAAGTACCGGGTGATGCCGGAAGAATAGAGAACTCATGTGTATTTTTGGGTACTGCTGAGTTGAGCCGTATAGACAATCCGGTTCTCCGGTCTCCTCATCAAAGGTTAAACAGTCTTTTTGCGGCTCTGGCTGCTCTGGAAATGGGCGTGTCCATTGATCGCATTCAAAGCGGACTGAATGCTTTCCCCGGCTTGAAGCACCGCATGGAAGTGGTTGGTCAATTTCAGGGAGTTACCTGGATCAATGATTCAAAAGCGACCAACACCGATTCGACTCAGGTCGCCCTTAAAGCCATGACTACACCCTACATTTTAATTTTGGGTGGCAAAAACAAGGATGCGGATTTCTCTGTCCTTGATTTTTCAAATGGCGAGCCCGAAAAACTCATTCTGTACGGTCAGGCCGCTGATGAAATTGGAGAGGCGCTGAGGTCCATGAAGCCGGAAATTCATCGCGACTTCAAAGAGGCCGTTCTAAAGGCTTGGAGTGATTCCAGTCCGGGGCAAGTGATCCTGCTATCACCCGGCTGCGCTTCTTTTGACCAGTTTGGAAATTTTGAATTAAGAGGAGAGGCTTTCAGGGATCTCTTTAAGGAAGTGTCCAGCGGAGGTTTGTCTGTATGAAGGCCAAGCGCATAGACTATATCTTGCTGTTTCCCATTCTGGTTCTGTTTGGAATCGGTCTGATCATGGTCTATTCTGCTTCCCCTGTCATCGGCGGCAAGGCGGTTCAGGTTTTTCAAAAACAGCTTATTGCGGGTAGTCTGGGGTTGTTGCTCATGACTGTCGCAACCAAAATTCCCTACAATGTCTATCGTCAAAAAATGATCTGGTACCCTATGTACATTCTGGCTGTAGCCCTGCTTATAGCCGTTCTTTTTCAGAGACCCTTAAACGGGGCAACGCGCTGGTTTGTCTTTCCCTTTTTCACCCTCCAACCGCTTTACTTTGCCATGTTCGTTGTGGTTACGTTTGTTTCAGCCCATGTTTCAAGAGACATGACAAGCGTCGAGGCCTGGAAAAAGGCGCTTGTGCAAATTGCCCTGCATGTCGGCTTTATTTTACTCCTGCTGGGGAGTCAGCCTGATTTCGGGAACCTCATGATTCTGGCCGGCATTACAGGGATCTTGCTTTTCCTGGCCAATATTCCCATGCGCCTTGTTATAGTGGGTGTTCTCTCTGTATTGATTTTTGCGACAGCGTTTATCTCCCTTTCCGGCTACCGAAGAAGCCGTGTGCTTAGTTATCTTTATGAAGAGAGTTATCAAACCCGTGAGGCAGCAAAAGCAATTGCATCCGGCGGGCTGCTTGGTGCAGGTATAGGACAGGGTAAAAGAAGGTTGGGATACCTGCCGGAAGCTAATTCTGATTTTATTTTTTCCGCTCTTGCGGAAGATATGGGCTTTTTTGGTACCTTTGTGGTGCTCAGTATGTATCTCTTTATCTTTGGACGCGGACTGATTGTTCTGAGCGCAGTGCCATGCAAGTTTGCCCGGCTTCTGGGTTCGGGTATCCTGTTTCTCATTGTTGCGCAAGCAATTGTCAATATATCTGTTAACCTGACATTACTTCCCAATAAAGGTCTGCCTTTACCCTTCATCAGTGCTGGAGGATCCGCACTCATTTTTACCCTTGCCAGCTATGGTGTTCTCCTGAATATCAGTCGATATCGCCAACTTGAAAACACCATTGAAGCTTAGTATCGGAGTCTTTTTATGTTTCCTCACATTCAAACCATTCATTTTATCGGCATTGGCGGCATAGGTATGTCCGGGATTGCTGAGATCCTGCTCAGTCTGGGTTACGGTGTATCGGGATCCGATTTGGCAGACAATGCAACCACAGCAAGGCTTGTGGATTTGGGAGCTAAGGTATTCAAAGGCCACCGGCCCGATCAGGTTGGTGATGCGGACGTCGTTGTCACCTCGACCGCAATCAAAGCCGATAATCCCGAAGTCATTGCCGCGCGGTATCGCAATATTCCCATTATTCCGCGAGCAGAAATGCTGGCAGAACTCATGCGTATGAAACACGGCATAGCAGTGGCCGGGGCTCACGGTAAAACCAGCACAACCAGTATGCTGGCCCATATTCTCTGCGATACCGACCTGGATCCAACGGTGGTCATTGGTGGAAGATTGAATAAGTTCAATTCCAATGCCAAGCTCGGTAAAGGGGATTATATGCTTGTGGAAGCCGATGAGTCGGATGGAAGCTTCATGAAACTCAACCCCACAATCAGCATCGTTACTAATTTGGACGAAGAACACTTAGATCACTATAAGGGCGGAATGCAGGAAATCGAGCAAACATTCCTGGCCTTTATGAATAAAGTCCCCTTTTATGGTCTGGTGGTTTTGTGTTCGGATGACGAGCGCCTGAAAGCCCTGATCCCTGGGATTTCAAGGCGGGTTGTAACTTATGGCTTATATGGTGACGCCGATTTAACAGCAGCGAATATTCGTCATCAAGGCTTTGGTATGACCTTTGACTTGATGGTTAGAGGTAAGGCAATCGCTCCTGTGTCAATTCGCGTTCCCGGCATTCACAATGTTCTCAATTCTCTGGCGGCCATCGCCGTGGCACTTGAATTCAATGTCCCCATTGATTCAATTGTAAACTCCATTACCAAGTTTACCGGAGCAGATCGGCGTTTCCATCAAATTGGAACTTGCCGAGAGCGCTTTTTCGTCGATGACTATGCCCATCACCCCACAGAAATCAAAGCGACACTTGAAGCCGCAAAGCAGGCTTACCCGGGCGGGTTGGTCGCTGTTTTTCAACCTCACCGCTATTCGCGCTTCTCGGCTTCTTGGGAGAAGCTGCTTCACGCTTTTGACTGTGCTGATCACGTTGTTGTGGTTCCTGTCTATGAAGCTGGTGAAACTCCTGTTCCCAACATTCACAGTTCGCGCTTTGCCGAAGAGCTTCGTGAGAAACACGCGTCTGTCTCCTACCTGGATGACCTCAAAACCATTGACCAGCATCTGGAAAAAGTGAGCAGTCAGGGTGAAATGATCCTGGCCCTTGGTGCCGGCAGTATCAGTAAAACGATCAGGGACGTGCATGAGAAGTGGCGTCGCGAAGATGAGCTAAACAATCGCTAACCTCCGAAGCAATGCAGTTGATCCTCTCCGTGAATACCAGCAGGAATTCAAGCAGTCAAGTTGAACTAAGATCTTCAATAAAGGTTTTCAGATGATATTAGACACAAAATATTCCGTTTTTATTATTAACACCCCATTATCTTGTGGTAGTATAGGTCAAATCGGCGTCCCATTTGCACGACAGGATAATGCATGTTCACAGTTCGGGCATTCAGGGAGGAGAATAAATGGCGACGAGGCATAAGCGCAAAATCAGACCTGGAATTAAAATAGCGGGTTTTTTCCTGCTTTATGCCCTGTTAATGAGCGCAGTGAGTTATGGTGTATTTTGCGGCTACCGTTTATTACACAGAAGTCCTTATTTCAACATCAAGCATGTTGAATTTGAAGGGGCTTCTAAGAGAACAGAACCCGCTTTGCAGGCTGTATTCAAGGAAGTGAAGGGTAAGAATTTGTTGACTCTCAACATGAATGACTATCAGAATCGCGCATTGGCTCATCACTGGGTTTCTGATGTGACCCTGTTTCGGGAGTTACCCGATACGTTGAGAGTGCATCTTAAAGAAAAAGACCCGGTGGGAATGTGCCGTCTTAGAGACGGTGTTCACCTATACGACAGAGAAGGAACGCTAATCGACAATGTAGCAAATGCGCCCATGATGACTGAGCAGCCCATACTATGCGGTATCAGAGAGGATTGTCTTCAAGATGACTTGCTGTTTGGATTGAACTTTTTAACCGAATTGAAGGATGAGAACCTTGTTTTCTGGAGTAAAGTTGAAGAGGTTGATATTCACGATCGCGAAAATATAGTAGCCTATTCGTCTGCTATTCACGCACCGATCTTTTTGGGACATGCTCCCATTCCAGGTAACTTATCCCGATTTCTTTCTATTGTCGATTACATCAACCAGAACTATTCCGAGTTGGAATACATTGAACTCGGAGTTCCGCAACAGGTGGTCATCATGCCCAGAGGGGGGAGCTGGTAATGGCTGGAACAGATAACAAAGTCTTTGTAGGCATGGAGATAGGCACAAGCCAGGTTTGTGTGGCTGTTGGTGTTGAGAAGAATGGCGAGCTTGAGGTGACCGGTGCTGCCAATGAACCTTCCCGTGGCATGAGAAACGGTGTTGTGGTCTCGTTGGACAAGGCGGTGGAGTGTGTTGTCGAGGCCATTGATGCGGTCAGGGTTATGTCTGGGATTGATGTGAATAAAGTTTATCTGGCTATTTCCGGGGAACATATTCATGGAGAAAACAGCAGAGGAGTCATTGGAGTATCATCCTCGTCTAATGAAATTGAACGCGAACATGTCGCTCGTGTTATCAGCAAGGCAACGCCCTCAGGTCTGCCGCCCGAGTTTGAAATCATTCACGTGTTTCCCCAGGAGTTCAGAGTCGACAGGCAAGATGGCATTGTCGATCCCATTGGAATGATTGGCGATCGCCTCGAGCTGGATGCGCACATTGTTCGCGGGTCCAAGAACACCATTGCCAATGTGGTCAAATGTGTGCAAAAAGCTGGACTCAAGGTTGAAGGTAAGGTTCTCACTCAAATGGCAGATGCTCATGCTGTCCTGAGAGAAGATGAAAAGAAAAACGGTGTGGTTCTCCTCGATATCGGGGAGCAGATGACAACAATGGGAATTTTTGACCGGGGCAGTCTCTGGCACACGAAGATTTTCTCCATTGGTGGGGGCCATTTCACCAAAGACCTCGGCTATGTTCTCAATATCTCCAGTGATGATGCCGAGATGATTAAAAAACGACACGGGTGCGTTTTAGGAAACTTCATCGACGAAGATGAGATGATTGAAATGGCCTTAAAAAGCGGCGGAGCTCCTCATATGATTCCACATCAGCTCATCGTCGAGACATTTAAACCGCGTGCTGAACAGCTTTTTAGAGATGTTTTGAAAGAAGTTCGTCAAGCCGGTTATGAAAAGAACATTGAAGCAGGAATCGTGCTGACAGGCGGGGGTTCCCTGCTCTCAGGCATGGTTGAAATGGCAGAACTCATATTCAGAAAACCCTCCCGGATAGGTAAGCCTATTGGAATCAGGGGGCTGACGGATATGGTATCCTCTCCCGTTTATTCAACGGCCATTGGAGTATTGAAGTATGCCTGGATGGAAGACGCGCAATCTGCGGATTCACCACAAAGAGGTTTAAAAAAATGGTTGGACTCCCTGAAAAAGGTGTTTTTCCAAGGATATGTATAAGGATTAAAAAGTAAGATTAGGAGACGAGAAATGACAGCAAATCATTCAGAGCAAAGCCCTAGATTTCAATTTGATGAGGAATCTAATTTTCGTGCAGGTGCTAATATTAAAGTCGTCGGAATCGGCGGTGGCGGTGGCAATGCCGTTAACAGAATGATCGACGCCGGTATCACCGGAGTTGAATTTTTGGTGGCGAATACGGATATTCAGGCGTTGTCTCGTTCCAGTGCCTCTCACAAGATTCAAATAGGTGCCAAAATCACTAAGGGTCTTGGAGCAGGAGCTCAACCTGACATTGGTCGTCAAGCTGCCATTGAAGATACCAATCAAATAATTGAGTGCCTGGGTGAAGCGGATATGGTTTTCATTACGGCTGGTTTAGGCGGCGGTACAGGTACGGGCGCGGCTCCTGTCATTGCTTCACTCGCCAAGGAAGCGGGGGCTCTGGTTGTGGGTGTTGTGACGACTCCTTTTAAATTCGAAGGCAGAAAGCGCCGCAGGTATGCGGAAGAGGGTTTGAGAAATCTCAAGGGTTGTGTGGATACGGTTATTACTATTTCCAATGAGAAACTGCGGGACACCGTTGCGGAGAAAACGCCCATAACAGAAGCCTTTTCTCTTGCAGATGACGTGTTATTGAATGCCGTAGAGGGCATCAGTAATCTTATCAATAAGCCGGGATTTATCAATCTTGACTTTGCGGATGTAAGAACCATTATGGCTGAAAAAGGTGTCGCCATCATGGGTTGTGGAACGGCCTCCGGAGAGAATCGCGGTATTATGGCTGCGCAACAGGCTATTTCTTCGCCGCTGCTGGAGGATGCATCCATTAACGGCGCACGTGCTGTGCTTTTCAACATTGTGGGTGGTCCAGACATGACCATGGATGAAATCGATGAAGCCGCAGAACTCATTCAGGAAGCTTGCGACGAAGATGCGGAAATCATTTTTGGAACCGTCCTTGATGAAAAACTGACCGGTAGTATTTCGATTACAGTGATTGCAACCGACTTTCCGACTCGTTCGGGACAACTAGCACAGGATGGCCTGGAATCTACGTCCACTGTGGCAACGTTCCCCACACACATGCGTTCCAGTGCTTCACCCATGGTCGACCAGCCTTCTTCTCAGCCGGGTGAGCGCCATCCCCATGCGAGGTCTTTGGAACAAAATAAGCCCAAACAGCAACATGCCAACAGATGGCGAACACCTGACAAAATTTCAAGTGAAACAGTGACGCGTCATCAGCCCGACAGGCTTGATTTGCATGCTTATCAGAAACAGGTACGAAAACTCAACTTCCACTCGTCAGCCGGGTCAAATAGCGCTACTCCAGAGGATTACGAATACGTAGATGTGTCGGTGATGCCTAAAAACAATGGTGAAATGCCAAATGACGATATCAACGTACCCGCTTACCTGAAAAAACTGAGAGAAAAATACGATAACCTCAGGAAGTAGGGTGTCTGTATTTCGAATTGGCAAAGAACTGGTTTTCCCCTCCCCGGACCTGGCCGATGAAGATGGCCTGCTGGGAATTGGAGGGGATTTATCTCCCATGAGATTGTTGTCTGCTTATCAAAGTGGTATTTTCCCCTGGTTTAATGACGATTCCCCTATACTGTGGTGGTCACCCGATCCTCGATTTGTGCTCTTTCCCAGAGAACTGAAAGTGCGCAGAAGCCTTGCCAAAATAATCCGGTCGAAGCGTTTTCGCGTTACATTTGATACCGCTTTCAAGGATGTTATCTGGCAGTGTTCCAGGGTGCCCAGGCGCGGACAGGAGGGAACATGGATTACCGATGAGATGCGGACTGCTTACACGGCGTTGCATCAAATGGGGTGGGCTCATTCCTGTGAAGTTTGGATCGGACATCAATTGGTCGGAGGTTTGTACGGTGTGTGCATGGGCTCTTTCTTTTTTGGAGAAAGTATGTTCCACAAAGAATCAAACGCCTCGCAAGTGGCTCTGGTTGCCCTCTGCGATCGACTGAAAAAGGCCACCCTGATCGATTGCCAGATTGAGACCCCTCATTTCAGGCGAATGGGAGCCCGCTTCATTGCAAGGAGCGAATTTTTATCACTTTTATCCGAACATCTTTTGGATCCTGTTGTTTGGGATCCATCTCAATCGTCAGAATGGTAACCCCTGTCTAAAAAACGTGTGGATAATCACCATAGCGGGATATCTGCTGTTCAATCACTGTATTTCGTATAAGATCAAGTAAAAAGGAGATACTATGAAAAAAATTTTACTCATATGCTTAGTCTTTGGGAGTTTTGCCTTTTCCCAGGAAATAGATGTGGACAAGAGCCAATTTAAATGGAAGGCATCCAAAAAAGTTGGAGATACCCATTCCGGACTCATTTTCCTGAAGTCTTCCAAAATCACATTAAAAGACGGAGCCATAAAGAGTGGTGAATTTGTGATGAATATGGAAACTTTTACCGTAGAAGATCTATCTGGTAAATGGGCAACCAAATTTCTGAATCACATGAAAAGCGCAGACTTTTTCAATGTAGAAAAATTTCCCGAATCCAAATTGCTCATCACAGACATAAGTGATGGAGTGGCTTCAGGGCAGTTGACCATTATGGGCAAGACGGAACCCGTTGAATTCAAAGTTAACAGAGACGGCAATACCTATAAAGGTGTAATGACTTTTGACCGAACAAAGTTTGGAATGGTCTACGGCTCTGACAGTTTTTTCAAAAATCTCGGTGATCGCGTTATTGAAAACAAGGTGGAATTGACCTTTAAAGCGGTGGTTGCCAGCTAAGAAAACAGCGTCTCCCTTGTCAGGAGACAGCAGTCAAAGAGAAAATACCCCGGCAAGGCTTGCGCTTTGTCGGGGTATTTCTTTTTCCCACTCCAAACATGGATTGTTGCGCAGAGGTTATAATAAGAATGTTATTGAAGGGAGTTGTCAATGGAGCGAAATCTTGAAAAAGTCAGGAAAGAAATAGACCGGTGTGATCGTGAGCTAGTTCGATTGTTGGAGAAAAGACTGCTTATGGCTGAAGAAGTGGCCAGAATCAAGGAGACCCAAAGCAACGTATCGCTGACTGATCCAAAGCGGGAAAGCGACATGATGCAAAGACTCATTGCTTCAACCAATCATCAAGTGCTTCAGTCGGAAATACCCCGGATTTTTTCCATTTGCATGGACATGAGTAAACGAGTCCGGGTCATCAAGCACCAACGGGAGAAAAACCGCTATTTGCCCAGTCTTGAGATTGGCATTATCGGCTTGGGTAATTTCGGCGAAATGCTGGCCGAAACATTCAGGCTTCATTGGTCGCAGTCCAGGCTCTATCTGTACGATCCCATCAAAGAAAGCTCACACACACTTGAAGAAACCTGTAAAACGGATTTACTCTTTTGCTGTGTACCCATTTCTGCTTTTGAGTCATGTCTGCAGCAAGTAGCTCCACACCTGGAAGATCGAACCACTGTGATCGATGTCTGCACAGTGAAAGTCTACGCTGTTCAAACCATGGAGCGCGTTCTGAAGGGAAGACGGATGATTGCTTCCCACCCCATGTTCGGACCTCAAAGCACAAAGATGGGAACTGACTTTTTTGGGCTCAATCTGGTTGCGCACAACTTGAGTGCTCCCGCCTTTATTTACGATGTTTTTCTTCAACTCTGGAACAACCTGGGTGTTCAAATTATTGAATTATCTCCTGAAGAACACGACACGTTTGCTGCCTACTCAATTAACTACAACCACTTCGTCGGGAGAATAGGGGAATGCATAGGACTACAGACCACCCCCATCGATACCCGCGGCTTTAAAGTCATCTACGATGCCATGCATTATGTCACCAACGACACCTGGCAGTTGTTTCGCGATATGCAGACCTACAACCCCTTTGCCCGGGAAATGAGGGAGAAAGTTCGGAGCGCAATTGCATCTATTGAAAAGAAGCTGGGTGAAGGGCCTTCGCCGACATGCATTCAATAAGATGAGGGCATGGTTTACAGTGAAAAAGAGAATGCTTTCAGGGTAAGAGCAAGCAGCAGCCTTAAAGATAAGGCGTTTCGTCGTGGTTGAGTTCACCCTCGATGCTGGCACTGGGAGGCAAGTTGTCTCTCATTCTTTTTAGGGCATCGTAATGTTCTGTCTCTTCATCGCGAAGTTCGGTGAACAGTTCCTTGACTTCTTCATCGGTGATAAATTCAAGGGCTTCATTGTAAAAATCATAGGCTTTTTTTTCTGCTGTCATGCCAAGTTCAAAGGCCTGAAGTACCGACATCGTGCCGCGAATGGCACCGAACTCTGGAGCTTCGATATCGAAAATATCGGTAATATCGACGTTTTTGGGTATATCCCCAAAAAGTGATTTTCTTTTTTCGGAGATCTCTTTGCCGTGTTTTTCTTCGTTTTCCGCCATTCTTAAAAAGAAATAGCCCGGTTCCGACCCTCCTAATTGAGACGCAAACTGGTGGTAGCGTTTGTATGCTTCAGCCTCTATTAACATGGCCAAATCCAGTGCATCCATGAGGTTTAATTTGGCAAAGTCGATACTCGTAAACATGGTGAACTCCGTAAGTATAATGTATTTAAATAGCATTGAAATTCTAAATCATAGCCTCGATTGAAGCAAGAAAAAATGAAATGAGGGGAATCGGTACGTAAGTTTTTTTTAGAGGTGGGCTTTCTGGCAAACAGGCAATTGGATGTAACACAAAGGGAAACTAATTTGTTGAACCCCAGTGGCAAGGGGCTGATTGGAACACTTGATTGCTTGAAATCAGTTAACACCCATTTCTTTAACCACACCCTTTGAATTGTTCACGAGCCGTGTCGCCAGGACTTCAACCTCGCTGATAGCTAAATCGATGTCATAGTCACCCATGGCGCGATCTATTTTCTCTGTGTGTTCAGGGTATTTCTGCCCGAGGAGACCGGTGATAGTTCGCCATGTTTTCAGAGCCTCTGCCAGATCATCTTCCATGAGAAAGGGGAGCTTTTGGAGCAGATCTTCGACTCGATCGCCATCATTGGAATCTGCATTCTCGGATGTTGTGGACACAACAGGCTCTGCTTGTATATTTCTCTCGATGATGGTTTCCAGTGATGATATGACGCTTGCCAATTCGCGATCCAGTTTTAAAAGCGATGTTTCTGTATCTTTGTTTTTCTCACGAATATGGGACTCAAGTATTTGACATTTTTTGGCCAAGCCTTCGGCACCAATGAGTCCCGCCAAGCCCTTCAAGGTATGTACGAGTAGCTTGGCATTGGCGGAATCTTCCTGCTTCAGATGCTTACCTATCGTATCCGCACAGTTTCTGTATTTCGCTTCAAAACTCATCATTGACTTTAGGTATAGTTTTTCAATACCACCATGACGAGTAAGACCCAGTTCTTCATTGACAGCATGGCCTTTTACTTGACTGACCGTGTTGGATTCCTGTTTTTGGTGTAAAACAAAAGGCACTTCCTCGATACCCAGCCACTTGACCAGGGTCATGTAGAGTTGTCTGAAATCAATTGGCTTACTTAAGTAGGCATTCATACCGGCATCGAGACACCTGCTGCGGTCTTCAATCATGGCGCTCGCTGTCATGGCGATAATGGGAATGGGTTGAAGGTTTTTTGTTCTTTCGTTTTCTCTGATTTTTCTGGTTGCTTCAAAACCATCCATAACTGGCATGTGACAATCCATCAGAACGATATCAAAAGAACCTTCTTTGACTTTGTTGCAAGCAATCAGGCCATTTTTTGCGATTTCAAATTCAAAGCCCATCTGCTGCAATGCTGAGCAGGCTACCTGCTGGTTGATATGATTGTCTTCAACCAGCAGGATCTTGTAATCAAACTGAAGGCTGCGATCTAGATTGAGCAATTCCTCAAGGAAATTGTCATTTGACCACGCGGCAGGTGTCGTATCGTCAGTTTCCATGTGACCTTTTGGAAACTGTAATGTAAACCAGAATGTCGATCCTTTTCCTACCTCGCTTTCAACTCCCATTTCTCCACCCATCAGTTCAACCAGTTGCTTGGCTATGGTTAGACCGAGACCTGTTCCACCGAATTTTCTTGTCGTTGATAAATCCGCTTGAGTAAAGGATTCAAAAAGTACATTCTGCCGCTCTCGAGGTATGCCGATTCCTGTATCTTTTACACTGAATTGAAGTGTTAGATCCGAACAGTTTTCATCTATTATTTCCACGGAGGTACTGATCTGACCCCGGTCTGTAAATTTCAGGGCATTGTTTAAGAGATTGATGATGACCTGTTTTAAGCGAACAGAATCCCCCATAATAAAAATAGGTGACTCCGATTGCACGTCATTTATGAGGTCAATGTGTTTGGCTTGTGCCTGGAGAGAAAGGACAGCGATGACTTCATTAATGGCTTGATTTAGATTGAAATTGACGGACTCAATTTCTAGTTTACCTGCTTCAATTTTTGAAAAATCCAGGATGTCATTGAGAACCGTAAGCAGGGAAGACGAACTGGTATGAATCACGCTGACGTAATCTCTTTGCTTCTTGTTCAATTTGGAACCCAGCAGGAGTTGAGCCATTCCTATAACGCCGTTCATGGGAGTTCGGATTTCGTGGCTCATATTGGCAAGAAAGGCTGACTTGGCTTGGTTCGCTCGATCGGCTTCCTCTTTCGCATCCTTCATCCTGAGTCTTGCCTGGGTCAGCTGGTGGTTAACACGGCTGATATTACGTCCAATTTTGGAAAAAATGATGATGACACCAATCATGATAAGAATGGAGAGAACAATGGAAAGAAACATATCCATTTCTTTCTTGTGCTGGATTTCTGCCTGCAGTTTCTCCAGCTTTAATGTGCCGTTGTAGTAAAATCGATTGGCGTTTTCCCGAAGCCTGATGAAATGAGACGGCGTCATTTTTAGATACATTTTTATTTCATGGGCTTTTTTCCAGTAAGCCTGATCATTACCGCTTTTGGCAAAGTGATCGCGTTGGCGAAGCAAGACTGAAAAGGTCTGAATGCTGTGCTTGATTGCATCGAGTTTGGGTTGTAAATCGATAATCGCTAAAATCTTGTTTTTGTACTTCTCAGGTGTATAACTGATATCCGTAGCCATTTTATCGATATTTTCAAGGTTTAAAGGCGTATAGGTGGTAAGGGTTCCACCCTCCTGCAAGATATGAAATGCATTCTGAATATTATCAAAAAACACCATGCTCTCTTTGAGAATTTTATCCCGGTTTGTCGGACCCGCAGTCGTAGCCAATCGATAAAAATTGCGTTCAATTAGATGGATATTGTTGACAATTATTTTTCCGATAGCGATGTGAGCGTATTCATTTTCAATTCTATCATCCATTTTCTTCATGCAATGTACAAGATAATAATGACTGATAAACAGCAGCAAAAAACCAAGCACGAAGACCATACTAAGCTGGAGGATATGTTTTAAAACAAGCTTATTGGGTTTCATTGAGTTTGAATCTCCCCGGGTTCAGAAACAGAATCCAGAAAACCGTACTTTTGGAAAACTTCTTGTCCTCTAGTGGAAGCAGCAAACAGCATGAATTTTTTGGCCAATTCCTTATTGCGTGCAAAAGAAAGAAGATTCAACAACAAGTGTTTCTTTGGGGCGATGGTTTCATCCAGTTTCAGGCGGTCCATGGCATCTTTGTTTTCTTTGAAAAAGGCAGTGGCTCCCCAATTCAAGATCACATCGGTCATCTTTTCGTGGAGTGTCTTGTTCATTGTTCTGGAGTCGGAAGCAATCAGGACAGCGTGATCCAAAACAGTGTCGTAAATGCCCTGTTTTTGCAGTATCTTCTTGCTTTGCTTGCCAATACTGCACGAATCAGGGTTGCCGATGACGGTGAGGTATTGTTCATTTTTCAATACATTGATATCAGCCGGGATATTCTTTGGATTTCCCTTTTGAACAATGAGACTGGCCTGGTTATACCCTAGATAGATGTAGTCTTTAAGCAAGCCGTCTTCAAAATGCTTTTCGCGATAGGATTCAGATCCCGGAAGATAGAGTTCACCGAAATGACTGAACTTCAAACTCTGATAGAGATCTTCAGACCCTCCCTGGGTGATGGTCACAGAGCAGTTGTTTTCTTTTTCAAAGATTTCGGCCAGCTCTTTTATTGGATTCACCATGGTGATGCCGCAATAAATGAGCAACTCATCGACTTCCTCTTGTTTGTTGCTTGAACGATTGCAACTCAGGCACATACACGCTGTGCAAAAAACGGTAAATAACAATTTCTTCAAAATTTCGTTCCTCCTGTTTCTTTGTATCGATCTTTTGTGGCGAGAACTTCATCGATACAGTTCATAAAAGCATCGACGAGAATGGGTTCAAAGTAACTGCCACTGTCTCTTTGTATGACTTCGATTGCCTTTTCCACTGGCCAGGCCTGCTTGTAGGGACGCTCCGAGGTGAGCGCATCAAAGGTATCGGCGATTGAAACAATGCGGCTAGCAAGAGGGATTTCTTCACCTTTCAATCCCTTGGGATAACCCGTTCCGTCCCATTTTTCATGATGTGTAAGGGCAATGGTTCTCGCGAGTTTCAAAAGACCGGATTCATGGTGTCCAATAATATCGGCTCCTATTTGTGGATGCGTGCGCATGATTTTCCACTCTTCATCAGTGAGTTTGCCTCTTTTTGAAAGGATATAATCGGGGATGCCAATTTTTCCGATATCGTGCATGGGAGCTGCATTCAGTATCATGGATGCAGCTTCTTTGGGGAGGCCTGCCTTGATCGCTATGTGTTCGGCATAGTAACTCATGCGGATGACATGCAGTCCGGTTTCATTGTCCTTGTATTCTGCAGCCCGACCCAGACGCCTGATGATTTCCAGTCGAGTTGCTTCCAGTTCCTCTGTGCGTTCTTTGACCTTTAATTCCAAAACCCTGTTCTGATCGGACAGAGCCAGATGCGTTTTTATCCGTGCCTTAACGAGAACGGGACTAACGGGCTTTCTGATGTAGTCTACCGCTCCTACATTAAAACCTTTGAATTCATCTGTTTCCTCACTTTTCGCTGTGACGAATATAATGGGAATATTTTGGGTCTTATGGTTCGATTTAAGAATACGGCATACTTCGTAACCATCCATTTCAGGCATCATGATATCTAAAAGTATCAAGTCAGGAGGAGCTGATGTCGCTATTTCAATGGCCCTCTTTCCATGAAGTGCAACCTTGAGTTTATAGGAAGAACTCAGAATTCCCTTTAAAACGTCTATGTTTTCAGGAGTGTCATCCACTAGCAAGAGGGTTTGTAGCTTCATGCCTTCATCCTTCAAGATCAGTTTTTAACTGCATAACCAATTCAAGAGCCTTTTCAAATTCATATTGAGAAATGAGATCCTGGATATGCTTAAACTTCTTTTGTATCGACATTTGCTTGGGTGTGGCTAGCAGTTTTTCGATAAGCTGTTCTGCGTCTGTATCTGATTCCTCAAGCAATTGAATCAACTGGCACATCAATGGCAGTACTTGTTTGAGATCAATGGGTTTTTCTTGTTGAGGAGGTTGGTGGTTAGCATTTTTTTGATGTAGGTTTTGAACAGAGGAAATGCTTTTGAGAACTTGCTGAAGGGGTACTTTAACTTGATCTAGCTTGTCATAAAAGATCTCGCTGCTGATTCTCCCGCCATCTTTAAATAGCGTTTCAAGGTCCTTTGCCGCGCTGTGAAGAGCCATGGCTCCCATGTTGCCTGAAACCCCTTTCAAGGTGTGAATGAGTCGATGTGCTTTCTGTAAATCGCCCTGTTCATAAGCTTGCTTGATGCACTCAATTTTGGCTGCGTGATTGAGGGTGAATTTATTCAAAATGGAGGCATAGATTTTTTTATTACCTCCAGCTTGTGCAACTCCTTTGCTGAGGTCAATTCCAGGAAGGTGAGATGGTAGAGTGAAAGGCCGATCTCTTTTCAGTGCGTCGAGCTCTCTGATTCCAGACTTCGTCACCGTGGCCAAGGCTCTCGAGAGAACCGTTCTGCTTACGGGTTTCTGGATGATGCCATCAAACATTCTGTCTGCCTTATCGATTGCTTGTAAACTGGCTTCAGTTGCAATCAGAAGAATGGTTGGATCGCCGTATTGCCCTTTGTTGGATTTAATGGTTTTAGATAATTCTACGCCCGTCAATTCATTTATTTGATTCTCTATGAGTAGTAAGTCATAGGGGGCACCGCTCTGTTTTGCTGCTTTGACCTCGCGTATTGCTTCTTCAGCTTTGGAAACAGCCTCACTTTGCAAATTGAATGTTCTGAGCAAATTCTGTATCGCGTGTTGTGCAAAAGAATGATCATCGACAATTAGAATTTTTTCATAAAGGTGTGGTGGACTGCATTCCTTTTCATGTTCGGATGCTATTTGTAAGGGAACGTGCAGGACAAACAGGCTGCCGGGACCTTCTTTCTCCTCAACGGTGAGATCCCCGCCCATGAGCTTGGCTATTTTTAAGCACATGGAAAGCCCCATTCCTGTGCCACCCTGTTTTCGGTTATCGGAACTTTCTCCCTGAGAGAAAGGCTGGAAAAGGTGATCCCGAAATTGAGGTGAGATGCCTATGCCTGTATCATCGACGGAGATTTTTAAATAGATACGGTCGTCATCTTTCGTTTTTAAAGACTCGACGTGAACATCAATAAAACCGACATCCGTAAATTTAATGGCGTTTTTAACGAGTTCTTTCAGTATTTGTTCCAGTCGATACGGATCTCCCACTACATACCGAGGTACATTCGGCTCAACATTGAAATTGGCTTCCAACTCTTTTTTTGAAGCGTGAAAAGCGAGGGATGATAGATTGTCCATAATATCGAAAAAGTTGAACGTTAAAGTCTCAGGCCTAAGATCATCGGTTTCAAGAATGGAGAAGTCCAGCAAGTCATTAATTAACATAGTCAAACGATTTGCCGAAGTGTTCATTTTATTTAAATATTCACGTTGTCTGGGAGTGATTGGAGTTTCGGACATCAAATAGATGAGTCCGTTGATCGAATTGAGCGGAGTTTTGATCTCATGGCTCATCGATGCTATAAATTCAGACTTCAAAGCATTGGCTTTTTCCGCACTTTCCTTGGCTTCGATTAAATATCTCTCAGTCTTATGCTGCTCTGTAATATCCGTAAATGTTTGCAAAATTGCGGGTTGACCCTGAAATGTAATACCCACTTGTGATCGTTGTAAAATTTTATCGCCGAGGCAGTTCTGACTTTTAAATATTTTACCTGTGCTCTTGCCCTTGTAAATCATGGGGCATTCAGGACAGCGCTCGATGGTGCCTTCAATGGCAACGGGGCATTTCTTTCCGTGGTCCTCGCTATCCAGAGCGTCCAGAAGGAATCTGCTTTGATATAAGACTGTTCCCTCATTGTTGACAATGTCCATGTATACGGGCAGGTGATCCAGCAGACTGTTAAGGGTTAGCTCACTATTGACAATACGCCGGACAATGGGTCTGACAATTAAAAATATAATGTAAAACAAGATGATGAGCCTCAAAATGAAAATAAATAATTCGATATTTTTTGAGTCCTTGGTAAACTGCCCGCTTTCAGTTTTGTATTGCTGAGCCACCTCATGGAGCGAACTGAGAAGAGTTCCCGCTGCATGTTGAAGTAGCTCCTGGACTTTTTCCGGGTTGGGTGTTTGAAGCAGCTCGCGCAGGCTGCTTAGGTATTCCTTTACCAAACGGTCAACCATCAGAGGTTTATCAAAGTACATTTTCAACAGGGCGGGACTTGGCTTGAAGCTGGACCCGTCCGGAAGATTACCGGTCGTCAGAACTTTATGCGACTCAGCCATCAAGTCGATACAATCATTGAGCTGCTTTTTAAGCTCGCTTTTTAAACCCACTTCAGATTTTGGAATCTCGCAAAAACGATTCACAAGTAGGATCGTTCGCTGTGAGAGCATTTCCTGCTGCTGGCTTATCTCAATAACCGAGGTATAATCACTGTGTTTGTGAATGGCGCTGAGTGTTGAGAGCAGAGATCCAAGAGAGAAAATCAGAACAATACTGATAACCAGAACATATAGAGATGTAAACTTTCTCGCTTTCGCTGTGTGTCTGTGTTTTTTTGTCATAGATTTAGAGTTTTATCGATTAAAATTCATTTGAGATGGGGAAGGACTTCTTTTACAGAAAGACACGAAGATATGGTGAAAATTCAGCTTATACCGGAGTGAGATATCTGCTCAATTCAAGATTGATTTCAACCCGCTTCAGAATATTTTGGGCATGGAATGGCTTTCGGATAAAATCGACACGGCCGACGATCTCTGCATTGCTATGCTCTTCTTCGGAAACACCCGTAATAAAGATAACAGGGATGTTACAGGTTTGTTCTGACCTCTTCAGCATGTGAAAGACTTCCATGCCGTTCATGCCTGGCATAACAATGTCAAGAAGAATTAAGTCAGGTGGATTGTTTGAATTCGCTAGCTTGAGAGCTCTTGAACCATCACGAGCTGCAACCAGCTTGTAACGGTCTTTTAAAATGCCGACCAGAAAGTCAATGTTTTCCGGGGTGTCATCAACAATAAGAATTTTCTTTTTCATAGGCTTCATCTTCCTGAAAGATGTTTCTTTGCCTTTACGAACTAATGATATTTATCGGACTTTTGAATAAAAAGTTGAGTGATTTTTTAACACTGTTTTGGAAGTGAGCCGATTTCCAGATTGTGACAAGGCTTCCATTTTTCTTTTAGCGCATGTCACTGTCCGGTACACGCAACGCGGACTGCTCAATGCACATAGTTATTTGGCAGGGAATGATGGTAGCTCAAATAACTGCGAAAAACTGGCAGGATGTTGAGTTTCGGTTCCCGAATACCACCTGAATGGATGATCTTTTGGCGTGATAGTTTTGGTATAAAATAAAAAACACCCCCATCTTATGCCTAAATCGTTATAGTTCAATTAAATAAAATGCCAAGTAACTGGTAATATAGAAATCAATCCATTATAATGCGACCCAGGAAAAATGACATTCGGGGTGAACCCATTTATGAAAACAATGAATATTCCTGTTCTTTTTCTCCTAATCTGTCCGCTTGTTTACAGTTTCGACCATACTGTTTCCATCGGCATTTTGGGTGAAGTCCGCGAACAAAAAGGGGATGAAGCGTTCTTGAAACTAATTCAGGAAGTCAAAGCGGTGACGGGTTCAGAAGTCACGGTAACTTATGATCCCGCTTTTTTTCTTCCAAGTGAGAACAAAATCGAGCAAAGTGAACAGAATTACCAATTCCTGGTTCAATCACCTGAGATCGATATCATTCTGGCCTACGGACCCATTAACAACTTTGTTTTGTCCAAGAAAACTTCGTTTCCCAAGCCCGTCATTCTATTTGGAGTTGTAAATGCTGAGTCCATTAGTTTGTACGAAACTGACAAGATCAAAGCGGTCCCCAACCTGTGTCGCATCCTGACACCTTTTTCATTTAAGAGGGATTTGGAATCCTTTTACAACATATTCCCCTTTAAAAAAGTGGGCGTGGTACTGGACCGCACATTGGAGGCGTTTTACCCCATACGCGACAATCTGGATCAAATTGCGCATTCACTTTCCGTAAACTGCCAGACTATTTACGCGGATGATGTTCATTTTCACGACAAATTAAAGCAGGTCGATGCCGTGTATCTGGCCTCCATGAACCAGACTGAGTCCGGTTTTCTAAAGATGCTTCAGGAAATCAACAAGCTCAAGCTGCCCTCATTTGCGGCATACAGTTATCAGAGCGATCAAGCATCTGTTTTGATTTCGGCCTCTCCCAAGGAAGCTCAAGGGCGTATTATCCGCAGGCTGGCTCTCAACTTTGAAGCCATCATCAACGGGACACCGCCTTCAGAGATTCCCGCAGTCATCGATTTTAACAGTGAACTGACCCTCAACCTGGAGACCGCTTTTGAGATCGGATTTCCACTGCGAGTCAGTGTGCTGATGGACGTCAATCTCGAGGGCCATGCTGACAGGCTTTCGGCAGACCACACTTACAATTTGTTGGAAGTAATGGAGACAACAGTTCGCAAGAACCTGGATCTGTCTGCGGGTAAAAGAAATGTTGAATTGGCGGCAAACGAGAAGGCTATCGCCAGAAGTGAATACCTGCCCGATGTCTCCCTCAACGCTTCCAGCTCGGCCCTTGATCCCGATATAGCTGCAATCTCTGGCGGTACGCGTCCTCGATACACAACGGATGGTTCTCTTGTGTTTGAGCAGTTGATTTTCTCAGAAAATGCGAACGGTGCTGTGAGAGTGAATTCTGAACTGGAAAAGGCTTCCAGATCCACTTATCAGGCCCTGGAACTGGATACCGTTTTAAACGCCTGTGTGGCTTACTTCAAAAGTCTCATCGCCAAAACCAACTTTGTATTAAATGTGGAGAATTTGAGGGTCACGCGGAAGAACTACCAGATTGCGGAACAACAGTATACAGCCGGGCAGATTGGTAAAGCGGATGTGCTTCGCTGGCGCAGCGAGCTGGCTGATTCCAACCAGCAAGTTGTGACCTCTTTCAACGATATGAACAGCGCGCTGCAGGAGCTTAATTTTGTTTTAAACAATCCCATTAACATGCGCATCGATGTTGAAGATGCTCGTCTCAACAGCGATATTTTTTCCAATTACAGTCATTTGCAGCTTCTCGATGTCGTAGACGATCCCGTGCTTCGCGAGAAATTCATCGATGTGCTTCACGAAATGGCCCTGAAGCGAACGCCTGAACTTCAGTCGTTGATCTACAACATACGCTCAGTCCGGGAAATTGCAGAAATGTACCGGCGCAGCCGATACCTTCCCCAACTGAGTTTTCGAGGTTTGTACAATCAGAATGTCTCTACAGGTGGTGAGGGTTCCGTTTATCCAATTGGGGCAGCCGAACCTCCTGATGGATACTACAATCTGACCTTAAACTTCTCCCTGCCCGTTTTTCAAAAGAAACAGCACCGGCTGAAAATGAGTCAAGCCAGAATTCAAAAGGATCAAATGGAGATTAACAGGAGTAAGCTGGAGCTGGAAATACGGAAACAGATCAGCAAAACGATCTTGGCGCTCATCAATCAAATTGCAAGCATTGAGCTGTCTAAAATATCCGCCGAGAGTGCAAAGGAGAGCCTGGGACTGATGCAGACGGCCTATGCCAACGGAGCGACCACCATTACAACACTCATCGATGCTCAGAGAGCCTATTTGCAAGCCCGTTTAACGGAATCCAACGCCAATTATCAGTTTTTATTGAGTTCCCTTCAACTTGAACGGATTATTGCTCATTTCTTCCTTTTGCATTCCGAGCAAGAAAATCAGGCTATGGTCGATTACATTAAAAACAGACTCCTCGAACCACGGTAATAGAGGCAAATTATGAAACAAATCACACCCATTCTTATCTCGATCTTATTGTTCTTGTCATCCTGTTCAACGCCCGTTGAAGAAGTCGTTGAAAAGAAGCTTCGTCCTGTTAATTACAAGGTGCTGGAATATGTTCAAGTTGGAACAACCCGCACCTTTAATGGAACCGTTCGTTCAGACAGGGCAATTCAACTGAGTTTCAGAACGTCGGGTATCTTGAATACCCTGAACCTTTACAACGGGCAAACGGTCAAAAAAGGCGACTTGCTGGCTGAAATTGACAATTCCGAAGCCAAACTGGCGCTGGAAAAATCCATTTCCAACAGACAGAGCGCCAAATCCAACATGAATACGGCTTCATCCAATCTTATGAGGACGCGTACACTCTACGAGCAGGGCGGTGCCTCCCTTCGCGAGTACGAAAATGCCAAATCAGAGTATGCCGCTGCCAAAGCGAATTTTGAATCAGCCGAAAGAAGCGTGGACATACAAAACAAGCAGGTTAAATACGGCATCATTAAGGCACCCGCGGACGGAACCATCTCGTCAAAAAGCGTTGAAAACAACGAAAATATCTCTGCCGGACAGGTGATTGCCACACTGAATGCGGGTAATTTCATGGTCATTCAACTTGGGTTGCCTGAAAACGTCATCAACCAGGTTGTCGATGGAATGGAAGTCGAGATCAACATCGCTTCACTGGGCAAGACTTTTAAAGGGTTGGTCAATGAAATCTCCACCTCCACAGATACCGGTACATCAACTTATCCGGTACAGATAAAAATAGAAGATTCATCGGCACGAATCAAGGCTGGAATGGCAGCGCAGGTTGTCTTTACCTTCTCAGACCCAACTCTTGAGAGGACTCTTGTTGTTCCGGTCCCCGCTGTGGGCATGGACAGCAAGGGTCACTTCGTCTTCACGATTGAACCCCAGGCCGATTCTACCGGAACGGTGCGCAAGCGCTATTTCCATATCGGTAAACTGACACCTTGGGGTTTCATTGTCTCTGACGGATTGGAAGAAGGACAATTCGTAGCAACCGCAGGACTGCAGTCATTACTCGACGGGCAACGCGTTCGTTTAAAATAAAGATACCGCTATGAATCTGACAAAACTTGCCATTGAAAAAAACAGAATTACCTTTGTGATCCTCGCCATCATCATCCTGTCGGGGCTGAGTATGTATCAGACCTTGTCAAGGGACAGTATGCCTCCCTACACGGTGCGGGTGGCAACGATCATTACCACTTTCCCCGGAGCCGGGCCTGAACGGGTTGAAATGCTGGTGACCGATAAAATTGAAAAAAAAGTTCAGGAAGTACCTGAAGTCAAAGAAATTTCAAGCACCTCCAGAACCGGTCTTTCGGTGGTAACCGTTACCCTGAAAGAACAGGTCGAAGCAGAGAACTTACAGACCATATGGGACAAGCTCAAAAACAAACTGGAAACCATTGACGGGCTGCCTCGAGGAGTCAATCCCCGTTTGGAATCTGACGATGTCGGTGTGGTTTACGGTATCGTCGTGGGTTTGATCAGTGATGGCTATTCCTATGCGGAAATGAAAGAGATCGCCGATGACATCAGGGACGATTTGATTAAACTCAAAAACGCAGCCAAGGTGGAACTTGGTGGTGTTCAGGATGAGCGCGTTTTCATTGACTTCGATGAGGCGAAATTGGCAGAGTATCATCTCACAGCCACGCTTCTGCAAAGTAAAATCGCTGCCATCAATATCCTGGAATCCGGCGGCCAAGTGAACTTGGAAGACCAGAGTATTATCCTTGAACCCACGGGTAACTTTGCATCGGTTGATGATATTCGAAATACCTTCATTCCCGTAGGGGAAAAGGGTCAGCTGGTTCAGCTTCGCGATATCGCCTCAATACAAAAGGGATACATCGAACCGCCTCAAGCTAAGGTTTCGGTCAACGGCATGCCTGCCATTTCCTTTTCGATCTCGCTGATCGAGGGCTCCAACATCATTCAGCTCGGAGAAGAAGTCGATGAATTGATAGCCAGATGGAATGAAAAAATTCCCATCGGACTCTCCCTGAAGCGACTCGCCTCCATGGACATCTTTGTTCAAAAGAGCATTTCCGATTTCATCAATAACCTGCTCCAGTCTGTGTTGATCGTCATGCTTGTGATGCTTGTCTTCCTGGGTTTAAGAACGGGGCTGATTGTGGCGGGTCTCATCCCCATGGTTATTCTCATGACCCTCATGTCAATGGGTCTCATCAACATGGGCCTCAACCAGGTTACCCTGGCCGCTCTGATTATGGCACTGGGTATGATGGTCGATAACGCCATTGTCATTTCGGAATCCATTATCGTGAAAATGGAACAGGGGATTCATGCCAAAGAGGCCGCGATTCAATCCTGTTCGGAACTCTCCATCCCCCTGCTGATCTCCACACTAACCACTTCTGCCGCTTTCCTTTCCTTCTACCTTGCAGAATCCGTTATGGGCGATATCATGGGTCCCATTTTCGTGGTGATTTCTCTGGCATTACTCTCGTCGTGGGTTCTTTCCCTTAGTGTGACGGCGATGCTCTGTGCCCTGTTTCTCAAAGTAAAAAAATCGGCTGATAATAAACCCTCGCTGATCGATCGACTTTTCACCAGCATGAAAAAATACTACAAATCCATCATTATGTTTGCTTTGAAGTACAAGTTCACCGTTACACTCGGTGTAGTGGTGGTGTTTTTCCTTTCACTGGTGGGTTTTACCCTCCTGCCCTTTGTCTTTTTCCCGGACAGTGACCGGAACATGATTACCATCGATGTCAATTTACCAATGGGAACGCGTATCAATCGCACCGAAGCGGTGGTTAAAGAGCTCGAGGAATTCATGACCAGGGAGCTGTTGGTCAACCAGACCCGCAAAGAAGGAATACGAGACTGGTCCGCGTTCATCGGTCAGGGACCCGCATCCTATGACCTGGGTTATTCGCAGGATGAAGCGAAATCCAGTTACGCACACTTTTTGGTCAACACCAGCTCTTTTGAACAAAACAGTTCCATGATCAATCGACTGGACGAGTATTGTTTTCTGAACTTCCCCAACGCGGAAGTTAAAGTCAGTGCGTTGGGAGCCGGAGGCAGTGGAACTCCCATCGAGGTCAAGGTGTCCGGACCCGATCCCGATGTTCTCAGTCTGATATCGGAAACCATAAAAACTAAACTCTCAGGGCTTCAGGGAACAAAAAACGTCAAGGACGACTGGGGGCCGAAAACCAAGAAATTTGTCATTCAAATAGATGGTAACAAAGCACAAACAGCCGGAATCAGCAATCAGGATATTGCGACTTCCTTGAAAACATCGCTCGATGGTTTTAATACAGGGGAGTACCGTGAAGAGGATAAGGCGATTCCCATCCTGCTCAAGAGCGAGAACAGTGAAGATCAGAGTTATCAGTCGGTTCAAACCATGGATGTCTTTTCCCAGACAACGGGAAAAAGTGTTCCTTTAATGCAGGTTGCCGAAATACTTCCACAGTGGCAGTACGCCAAAATTAAACGCCTGAATTTGGATAGAAGCATCAATGTCTGCTGTGAATTAACCGAAGACGGCAACGCGTCGCAGATAACCAGTCAGCTGAAGCCGTGGCTGAAAGACCTTGAAGCCAGTTGGCCGGAAGGATTCCACTATCAGTTGGGCGGTGACGATAAACAGAGTGCTGAAGAAATGGGGGCCGTCATGGCCTACCTGCCTATGTCGGGTTTCGCTATTCTCTTCCTGCTCATTTTGCAATTTAATTCCGTGCGCAAGACATTGATGGTGCTGAGCACCATCCCGCTTGGTATCATCGGTGTGGTTCTCGGCTTAATGGTTCTGAGATCGTATTTTGGTTTTATGGCCTTTTTGGGTCTTATTTCGCTGGCAGGCATCGTTATTAACAACGCCATTGTTCTAATTGATCGCATCGAGCTTGAACTGAGTGAATTGGGTCGCAACGTGCAGGATGCCGTTATTGCCGCCTGTCTGCAGCGTTTCCGACCTATTTTGCTAACCACATTTACAACTTCACTGGGCCTGATTCCGCTTTACGTCAGTGGCGGTTTAATGTGGGAACCCATGGCCGCTTCCATCATGATCGGTCTGCTGGTGGGAACCATCATCACGCTGGTTTTCATCCCGGTACTCTACAGCATACTTTACAGGGTCGATTACAAGAACTACACATTCAACAAGGCACTGCTGGATGAATAGAGACCTGGAAAATTGAGGATGGCGTGGTTGTAAAAAGAGTCGGTCAATATACCCGTATTTATAAGCCGTGCGGGTTGTATCAGCCCTATCACAAACTTTATAATACAGTGGTCTTTCTTGAAGCGGTTTGGTGCTAAATCGATCAAATCGTGCGATTTATTTTATTAACTTTTGATTGCTTCAGACAGATGGCGTCTTGCTGAGTGGAAGCGGCTCTGTCAGCATGGCGCTAGTTTAAGAACTTCATGAAGGTGAGGGTGTAATGACAAACAAAGCCGGTTCTCAACAGATTTTCATCCACATGAACGGGAAACAATACGGTCCTGTCTCCACACGTGATTTAGAGACCTGGATTCAAGAAAAACGCGTTAGCCCGGAATCACTGTGCTGGTTTGAAGGTCAGACTGATTGGCTGCCCGTATCACAGATCTTTCCGCAATTTTTCGTCACTCAGACGCCGCCCATGTCGCCGCCTCCACTTCAACCTCAAGCACCTGTTACGCCAGGTCTGCCAAGCATAACGCCTGTTCACCCAGCCCCGTTGAACAAGGGAAAAAAACGCGGTCTTCTCGTGGTTCTCTTCATTGCGATAGGTGTGCTCGTGGTTCTGGGCGGGTATTTTGCCTATCGTTTTTTTGCCGATCAGGCAGGTCACCCATCTGCCGCTCAAATCGTTGCGGTGACGCTGAGCTGTGAAACACCTGTTCAGTTTCTGGAAGGTCAAAACATGGATCTTTCCAGTGTGGGTCAATGGGAAATGAAGTTCAATATGGAAAAAAGTCAGACCGATCGTGAAACGGAAAATCCTGCCTTTCAACAGGACGGAACCAGCATTCAATGCAGAAAAACTTATGCCGATGACTTTTCAGGAGCCGACATACAGGAAACCGTTACGATTGAACTGAACTCCGACTGGACTCAAGTTATCAAGCTCCAGTGGAACAAAACAGAAAGCACCCATGCATATCAGATCGATGCCCGCATAACGGCATCCAACCTGAACCGGACAGGTGAGGCTCTCGAGTTCCAATGTTCCGGGGCAACGTGCTCGGATCATGCGGTTCTGACCGAAATACAGAATTGGACGCGGCAGGCTGATTTCAATCAGAAAGTGGAAACCGTTTTCTGGGGCGATGAGGCTTTTCTCAAATTGACACTGAAAATACAGTCTAAATGAAGGAGAGGTGTGCTATGAAACGCGTTTTTTTACTTGGCTCCTTGATCTTTTTTACAGCATCACAAACGGGTTTGGCACAATTGCCCTCATCGGTGAAACGTCTGAAAAAAGCGGAACAGGCCTGTCGCAATGGCAAATACGAGCGTTGTATTGAAATTTGCAATGCCATTTTGCAAGTTGAACCGGAGTATGCTGAAGGTCTCTATCGCCGCGGTTATGCTTATTTGAAACAAAAGAACTACAAAAACGCTGAACGGGACTTTGATCACGCCATAAAAAAAGACAAAAAAAACGCCACGTACTACAACGCCCGGGCACAGGTTCGGTATTGCCGCGAAAAGTATCGCAGTGCGCTGCGGGACGCTAAAAAAGCCATTAAGTACAACGACCGTTACAGCGATGCCTATATTACGAAAGGCCTTTGTCTCAAAGCCCGTGCGCGGTGGGATGAAGCAGAAAAATCGTTTAAAAAGGCCCTGGAGCTGGATCCCAAAAGCATACAGGCATCTAACCATTTAGGATCACTCTACGCGGATCTCGACCAAACGGGTCAGGCTGAAAAAGCGTATTCAAAAACACTCAAGCTCGACAGTAAAAACCAATTTGCGCGCTTGAATCGCGCTTTACTTCGAGAAAAGAAGGGCAATCTGAAGGGCGCGTTAGCCGATGTGAACGTGCTCTTGAAGCACGTTCCGAATCACTCGGAAGCCAGGGCTCTTCAAAAGCGGGTCAAAGCCCGGACAAAAACGGGTGTTGCCCAGTCAAAGGGGAATGAGAAGCAGAGACCAAAGGCCTTGCAGAGTGCTTCCGATGAGAAGAGCCGTTCCAAATATTCCCATTCAAGTCAACGCATGCCGACACAGGATACCTCTTCAGGACAAGCAGAAACAGACCGGGATTCCGTCATGGCTCGACTTCCCGTTAAACAAGACTCCATGCGGCTTCCCGAACTTAAATTCAACTTTCAAGATCCCTGTGCCTCACAGGTCGATGCGTCACTTTGGGGTGACTCTCCTGCAGAACCCATGGAGTCCGTAAACGGAGCCGTACTGGCTCCTTTCGTGGAATGGAGTTCCTTGACGGAGTCTCAATATCGCGGCACGGTTTCCATGGCCATGGAAGGCATGCGTTTGCTGTACGGCGAATTGACGGAAAAAGAGGAAAAGCACTTCAATCAGACTTGGGCCGCCATGTTCGACTACCCGACTGATCACAATATCCAGTATTTGCAGAAACTCGTTCCACTGCTGGGTCAATTTCTGGCGGGTCGTGAAGCCTATCTGCGAACGGTCGCCTCCTTGATTGCCCTTCAATACGAACTTCCGGTCGCCGTTGCCTCTGACAGTCAGGAGGGTTACGAGGCAATTATGGATTCGGCGGTGGATGTGTACCTGGAAATGGATGCCCTTTTGCGAGGTTTGAAGCAAATTGCGGCCAAAATAGAAGCGCTCGGCTTGCCCACCAATCCACTTGACGATAAATGTCAGGCGCAAAAACGCTACCGAAAGAGTTTCCCTCAGGCAGAACACAAACCGCTCAGAGGTCTGGAAGGGGAGTGGATTGGCTATGTTGTCGATCATTCTCAGCCCGATGGACTCGACAAGGAACCCATTCACCACCTGTACAAATACCACCTCGATAAAAATCCATTTGTTGAAAAACCCATGGAAAGCCTGTGGGGTGTCAGTCTAGTTTACATGGGGCCGCCCACGGCGAATGAGACACACTGGAACGAGATGATGGTTGAAAACCTGGACGGCGATACCATTGAGTACGACTACGAACGCAAAGGCGTGCAATACAGTGTGTACATGCTTCGAGTGGGAGACACTCTACCGGAGTCCCTGGCCGGCGTGTCAGCCGCCGATGTTCAGCGGCTCGAGAAATTGCAGCAGGAAGGTATGCAGCAATGGTACAGCGTGAATAAAATGACTGCTGAAAGTGAGTTCGCCCCGGACGCCAATGACGAGGGTGTTATCCGCGATGTGGGTGCAAACGATGCCATTCCCGATATTGCTTCCGGTCAGCCCGGTGAAGGAGATGCACCGCCAGCGGCCGCTGATTCGGATAAGACCTATACCAAAGGCGGAATAACCTATTACGGCGACCGCAGTCTTTTCAATGAACGCGAACTGGAAATGACATTGAAACTGACCGGCGCGCAAAGTCAATCTCAGCAAATTCAATCCTATCTTCAAGCCCGGGATCTTTTTCACAAGGCGGCTCAGGAGTGGCTGGCAAGCCCGCCGGAAGAGAGCCTGAATAGCCAGACACGTCTGAAAGCCTTTCGCGCTCGCCTTGAACAGTTGCAACAACAGCGGCAGCTCCAGGCACAGACTGACGTGCAAATTCCCGTTCAGCCTCAATTAACCCAGGAGGATATAGAAAAAGAACAAGCTCGCTTACAGGGCATTCAGGACTCCATCGAGTTTCATCAATCCATGCTTGTCATACTCAGAAATCACCTCAACCGGGAGCGTGACGCACTGGCCAGGGAGAGCGACCCCAAACGCCGAGATCAACTGGCTTTCAGAATCATCCAGATTCAATCCAATATTCAAGCCGAACAGGACTTGATGGATTCCTACAAGACCGGTCAGGTGGTTCATCGCCGATCGGTTTTCGATGCCTTCTCTCATCTAAAGATGATTTACGCCATCAAGGAACGCGTAGCACGTGTGGATGCTGTTCGTCGCATTAAAAGAGGCATTGAACGACAAATCGACCTGCTGCCCTACGACCGCAGGGGTGATATGCGCAATCAGGTCAGACGCATACTCGATGTGGAATCTCAAGCCAACGGCGATCTCTCCAAAGCCAGACGACTTGCGTTGGCTGTCAACAACAAGGTGCAAGGCTATTGGGAACACGAAGCGGCAGAAGAAGATTTAAGGGCGGAAATATACGATCAATACGAAAAAACGTCTCAGTCAGCAGTGATGGTTAGCGCTGGTCTGGTCACCAGTATGGGAAGTGCCGCCATGCTTGCTGCCTATGGTGAGACCGCGGCTCTTGCCGTCTGGTCACCTCATATCATCGGCGGTGTTTATGGCGGAACCACTGGTTATCTCATCGGCGGTCCCCGGAAAGGAGTCAAGCAGGCTGTTGCGGGTATTTCAGCCTATGGAGCTTTTGCGGCAGAGTTTGTCGATATCTATCTCAGGGAAAGTGAAAAACAACCCAATCGAGAGGAGAAGACGAAACTGTGGCATGCCACCTGCAACGCGGGCGTCGGTTTCCTGATCTCCAATGCCGTTTCATTTGCCGCCAATACGCTTGCCAACACAGGCATGCACTTCTTTGGCAAGGACAGCGCCTTGTTCAAGCCGGTCTTTTCAATGGGTGGCACCAAAAGTGCCCGGCCTGTCAATGCCAACGAGACACAGCAGGCTGTTGACGATGCCATGCAATACATGGAGCTTTTCAAGTCCAAACAGCTCCAGTACACCAAATTAAAGGCAGCCAATCCTGGCGGTTCACCTGGACTGGATCAACTCGATGCGGAACTCACGCAAATGGCAGCATCCATCAACAGCTCCTATCAGGGAAAGTGGCTGATGAAATACAAAGCGCATCCTGTTGTCAGGAATTTCTACAATGAGAAAATCAACCGGAGTTACGATGCCATGATGCCGGAAATGATGGGGATTCTGAAAAACAGGGGTTATGATGTTTCCCATATCAAGTTCAAACCGGTGCGCAACAGTTCAAGCACGGGCAGTTCTTCCATGGACCTGGATCTGGCGTTAGTTGAACAACCCGGTCTGAAATTGAAAAAGAACGGCAGGGTGGTCAGCTTAAAGGAATTCCAGACAGATACTCAAGCCGCCATGAATACCGCTTATCGCAATACAACCGGATACTCCGCTGTCCGATCCGATCTGAACCTCACAACTTCCGAACACGATGAGGCGTTCAAATCGCTGGCTCTGTTGAATGACGAGGTGGACTTCTCCAAAATCAGTCCCGGGAATGTGGAACACATCGGCGATGTCATTCAAGCGAAGGTCAATAAAATAACCAACGATCCGGTTTTACCTGAAATCTCAAAAATGCAGGCGCGTTGTCGCGAGTCCAATAAAGAAATCCAGAACATGCTGCTGAAAAAACTGAAACAGCAGTTAAGTCAGGCAAAAGCGGGGACGAAACAGAGCCGGCAACTGGAAGCCGATGTGCGTTACTGGGAAGATATGTCCAAACGTTTCAATGAGATGGGAACTCAGGAGACAGATCCCTACCGGCTGCTGGAACTCGAACGCGAAATTCGCATGGAAACAGGAGGAAAGGGCTCTCAGGAAGTCATTCAGGATTTAATTCAGATGTTTAGTAATAAACAGTAGACAGATGAACTGAAAGGCACAACAGACAGGCACTGTCCTTCCTCAGTCGTTCCTGCCATAGACGGGATAGACGGAGTTTCCTTACAGGCGTGCCTGTCTTTTTTGTGTTTTACGTAAAAAATATCACCAGTATTTGGGCGAATAAAATCCTGAGAAACATCGTCAGGGGATAAACCGTGGCATAGGCGGTGGCTTGCGCTTGAATAGGTGATATACCGTTGGCAAACTCCAGGGCGGGCGGGTCGGTCATGGAGCCTGCCAAATAACCGCAAATGGACAGATAGTTAATTTTCATCAGCCGCCCTGCAACTCCAATGGTAAACAGCGGAATGAAAGTAATCAGTGCGGCATAGAGCATCCACATGTAACCGCCGTTGACAATGGTCTCGACAAAATTCTTGCCTGAACCAATGCCGACCGCTCCCAAAAACAGGACAATCCCCAGTTCCCTGATAAATCGGTTGGCACTGGGTGTCATGTAGAAATCAAAATTGCCAATTCTGCCTTTGTGACCCAGAATTAAGGCGATAATGAGTGGCCCACCTGCTAAACCCAATTTGGCGGGTGCAGGCAATCCGGAAATGGAAAAGGGAATGCTGCCCAGCAAGATACCCAGGAAAATGCCTATGAACAAGGGCACTAAATTGGGATGTGATAGATCTCTAAGCGAATTACCCAGAAAATTCGCGACCGCGTCCATTCTTTCTCTTCGTCCCACCACTCTGATGGTGTCGCCAAACTCCAGCGTGGTAGAACCGGATGGAATGATCTCGGTTTCGCCCCTGAAAACGCGGGTCACGTTGGCCGGAAACATGGAGGACAGGTTAATACGCGTCAGTGTTTTTCCGGATAAGCGTCTGTTTGTCATCAAGATATGACGCATGCTCAAGTCGCCTGATATTTCAAAATCTTTTTTTACGGTGACTTCGCCAATAATTAGCTCGACGTTTTTCTCATTGGTGTTTCTGCACAATCCAATTAAAATATCGCCCTCTTTGATGATCAGTTTACCATCGGGAATGAGGTACTTTTCGTTGCGCAAAAGGCGGGATATCACAAATTCCTTGTTTAAACTTGCCGTGAGTGTTGCAAGGGATTGACCGAATAAGTTGGGATTGGTTACCTTGATACTGATTGTTTCAATATTGCCGGAACTTAATTCCTGTTCGTGATTGTATTGATCAACTTCCTTGTTGATATCTATTTTGAAGATCATCCTGATTACGATCATGGCCAGCAGAATGCCAAGTATGCCAAAAGGATAAGCCACAGCGTAAGCCATTCCCGCTACTTCCGACAATTGACTGCCGTTTTCGCCAAATTGCTCGGTAATAAGGGCTTGCACTGCTCCGAGACTTGGCGTATTGGTAACGGCTCCAGAAAATAAACCCGCGACCACATTGGTATCCAGGTCGAAAATGACCTTAACCGCTATTGCCGACAGTAAACCCAAAATGACAATTAATGCCGCTAAAATGTTTAATCGCATACCGTCGTTGCGAAGCGACGATAAAAAACGCGGCCCTATTTCAATGCCTATGGTGTAAACAAAGAGTATGAGTCCAAACTCTTTGACCATGTGCAAGACGTGGTGATTGATGTTCGCTCCCAGGTGTCCCACAAACAAACCGACAAATAAGACGCCCGCAATTCCCAGTTTCAGCCTGCCTAACTTCAGCTTTCCTAATAAAATACCCATTGTTCCCACAATGGAAAGAAATAGCAGGGTGGAGGCCGTACTGGTGGTTGTAAAAATCTTCAGTAATTCCATGTTTTGTTTTTTTATGTCCTTGTTAAGTTCTAAAGTGTTGTTAGTAAGTAACTTAACCTGATAAATCTGCCGAAGTGACGGCGGAGTCATGGTATAAGATCTTTTAGCAGTTGACAAGCAAATAAAAGGTAAGACCGCTTTTTGGAAATGGTGCCCCTTTTTAGATCATAACTTTATATTCGTTATTAGTTTGAGGGTTGCAACTTGAAACACGATCTTCCAGGTAACCACTCATCATGTTCCCTTGTTGAGATTGTCGTGAAGAGAGTAACGGCACCTCTGACATTCTTTCACGTCGCTTTCCTTTTCCTCGGTTTGACAATTTTCAGCATGCACCAATCGTAAATGCCGGTGAAGGATAAAATGACAAAAAGAAGCGCGCCAAGCGGTACGACTAATTTGCTCCAAATGCCCAACCACTTTGAGAAAATCCTTCCGTTGTGGAGTTCAAAAAGGAAGTCCCAAAGGGGAACACGGCCTTGTTCACCCAGCAGTTTGGGTACGGGATACCGATTGACGGCGGTTTCACCCTGCCCAACAGCCAAAAGACCCTTGCGATGAGTGGAGGCAAACGCCTCTCCGTCGGGTGTTTTAAAGTAGCCCGTAATTCTCAGACCTCTAATGCGCATTTTGGAGATGTTTTCGGCTGGCAGAGCGGTCATGCAGTCTGTGATTTGACCTGTCTCGGGCGTGTAATCAAAAAGACCGCTGAAGGAACCCAGTAAAAAGGAATCAGCCGAGGTCTGTTCAAGGACAGTTGTTCCCATGACAAACACAGGCGCATCCCAATCCAGTTGTCTGAAAGGTTCGGGTTTGACAAGTGAACCCATCCACAATCCATCGGCTTCTATGAGCAGCTGTTTGGTGTCCTCTAAATAGAGGATATTTTGAATTTTATGATGCCATGGGTTAGAGGGAAGCGGACCGGGATAGAACGCTCGGGGTAAACTGCGGTTGGCCAGCAGAATGAGCATGGGCGGTCTCATGAACAAGCCTGTTACGCCGATGATCAGAATGGGAATGGCAAACCAGAAGCCCCACTTCAAGTGGTAGACAAAGCAGAAACGGTAAATTTTTCTCAGCTTCTTTTTGAGATGGGCAGCCCACTTTTTGCGCAACTTCGGAAAGAACCAGATAAAAAAGGCAGAAACACTCAGGAAAATAATCAGAAGAGCCATTAAATCGAAAAACAAACGACCCACCAGACCCCAAATTTTCCCGTCGTGCAGATCAAAGAAGAGCTTGATCATACCAACCCCGGATTCCGGTCTTGAAAGAACGCGTTCTTCATACGGCCCTTCCGGTTGTTGCGACTGAAAGAATTGTGAATTCGTGGCAACCAGAAAACCATCAGGTATGGGTTGAATTCTCACCACTTTCGCGTGATCGGCTTCATTTAACGCGATCTTTTGCCAGCTCTCCGCGAATCTGGGTTTCATGAAAAGCCCGCCATCGGTAGCTGCCAACAGAATCCCCGAATCCCGATCCAGGTGCAAATCATGGGTTTTTTGGTAAAAGAGGTCCGGAGAGAGTCCGTTTGTAAATGGATGAAAACTGCGGCCTTGATCATCGGATTTCCAGATTCCGCGAATGCCCGCGAAATATATACTGCCTTCTGCTTCATCAAACACGGCATCTCTCAGTGAACCCTGACTCCAATTATGGATGTGATAAGGCGTTGGGATCAGTGAGACGGGCAGAGAGCAGGAGGCAATCCAGCGGGGATGATTCAATAAAATGCCCGAAATGGACATCCATATTAAAAACACAATCAACAGCAGGCCGATGTACTTGTGGAGCCATTTAGAGAATCGAAATATCAATTTCATACAACCAACCAATTTAAGACATTTCACTCTTCTATTATAGGCTCGTGGGATAATGCCTGCGGTTAATAATATGTAACAAATGACGTTCCTGTTTTAGCTCTTTGTGTATAGATTACCCAGCCACATTTTATAGCAATAGATGTCCTCGGCAGTTATTGCTCTCTGCCTGCCAGATAGGGCGTATTATGAAATCAGGTCATAAGGGCTTTTTAAATTGCGGATATCCTGTTTCAGAATATGGGTGTATATCTCTGTTGTTTTCACATCGGCATGACCGAGAAGTTCCTGTAAAATTCGAATATTAACTCCATTTTCAAGCATATGCGTCGCAAAACTGTGGCGCAGGGTATGGCAGCCGACTTTTTTATGAATCTCAGCTTGTAACGCCGCTCTTTTCACCGCCTTCTGTAATCCTGATGGATTGACATGGTGTCGGCGTGACATTCCGCTCATCGGATCTGTTGAGATCTTTTGGGAAGGAAAGAGCCATTGCCAACCCGGACTTGACGCCGCTCTTGGATATTTACGGGCAAGTGCTTCCGGAACATAAACCCGGCCAAGACCGTTTGCCAGATCACGCCTGTGCCAGTCAAGGGCCCGGTCCATCCAGACTCGGGTCTCCGCATGCAATCTGCTTGCTAAAAGAGTGGTTCTATCTTTTCCCCCTTTTGCCCCTCTGATAAAAAGCAGACCCTGGCCAAAATCAACGTCCTGAATCCGCAGACGGAGACACTCCATAAGCCGCAAACCACCACCGTAGATAAGTTTTGCCATAAATCCATGCCTGCCATCCATGCGGGAGAGAAGCTTCTGCGTCTCTTCTCGGGTTAACACGGTGGGAACCCGTCGGTGTCGCGTACTGCGCACAGGGGCAACCTTCCCGTCAATCGGCATATCAAGCACGCGTTTGTAAAGAAAAACCAAAGCATTCAAAGCCTGATGCTGAGTTGATGCAGCCACTTTTCCGTTGACTGCAAGATGTGAGAGGAACCGCTCGACCTCCTTAGCTCCCATTTTTTCGGGATGGATCTGACCACCATAAAATTGGATATAGCGAAGAATCCAGTTGCAGTAGCTCTTTTCAGTGGTATAGGCATAGTGATAATAACGGAGAACCTCACGCACCTGATCCATCAGCCGTGCCTTCGGATTGGGACGGAATCGTTGAGGAGTAGCATTGGATTTTTCCATATTTCACCCCAAATATAGCAATACGTGGAAAATTAAAAGGCGTTGACTTTTTCAC